>Ga0073934_10003111_pt1 | contig 31603 bp, 32 predicted proteins | sample LarsenN4metaG_FD_76834 | JGI IMG/M metagenome (GOLD analysis project Ga0073934, IMG submission 76834) | Hot spring sediment bacterial and archeal communities from British Columbia, Canada, to study Microbial Dark Matter (Phase II) - Larsen... ...
AGCTCGAATCTTCGAGAGAAGGACCTGGCCCACTTCGAGCTGATCGGCACATGGCTCTCCGCGCAAGCCTTGATGGCAGCCGGTCCTCCCTCTACCAAACTTAAAAAAGAGCCAAAGGTTTCGGCCTGGATGCGAGGAATAGGACGTCCGAATCAGCTTCGATTGTTCGAAGACTTCTAGTGACAGCACGCCGCCAAGCGGAACAACGAGACTGGCACTTTTGAAGCGAGGGATGACCGCCCACACCGTGAAGTGCTAGGTTTGTTGATGGAGAACCCCCGGCTCGCCGGGGGCTTCTTTTCGCGTCGATGAGGCAATTGAGCTGGCAGGCGGGGTAGGCCTCGGTTCACGAGGGCTAGTTGTCGGGAATAGGATTTCGGCCGCTCCGGACATGATCGGATTTGATCGCGACCATGCGTCTGATAAGACGGCGTGCTTCGCGCAAGATCTTCCCGGGCACGCAGTCGCCGGATATGAGGATCTCACTGCTCTGAAAGTCTGCGTCATCGTTCCACCGCTGTTCGGTAGAGTTATCGGTAACAGTTCCTCTTTCAAGGAACCGCTGCAGGATGTCCTTGACGCAGGGAACGATAGGCTGTGGTCGGGTTGTCTCACTAAGGAGCGTCATGTCTTGGGTTGGAGGGGATGTTGTCTGATTGGCGGGGGGTGATATCCACCTGAGTCCGAGTTTTTCCTGGAGGAAATCGGTGACCCAGGCTTGATCGATTGGCGCCATCTCGTGAGCTTCAATCGCAAATTCATGATCCTGTACCCACAGCACGGTCGCCCGATGGACACACAATAGTGTGGACCGCTCGGGGACGGATACCTGCAGGGTCAACTGCATACCGGGCGCCACCGGCATCGCTCCCGCCACTCGCCAGCCGAGAGCGGTTAGATCTAAGACGGTTCCCTCTGCAACAAACGCATCATTTCCATACAACACGGGCCAGCTGACGGGGAAACGACTGTGGCGCCGCACGGGATTCGTCCTATTCTGCATGTGTCCTCCCTCGCTTGCACCTGAAGGCCGATAGACCAAGCGTAGCGGAGAGGGTAGCTTAGTGCATTCCCCGAAATATCTGCTACGAAAGAGGGGGTATGCGAGGACCAAGGGGTGAAACTTGCAAGATTCGTCACCACAATCGGGATGGATAGAAGATGGATAGAAGAAAAACACGACGGACTTCAGTCTTTATGAGATCGCTGAGATCTGAAGTCATATCGACAGCTTGAAGGACTCGTTCCGCGTACTGCGAGGTGACATGTTTATGTGCCGCTGTGCATAAGTAACAAATATCCTGGTAGAATCATCAGCTGTGGGTCAGCGCCGTGAGTACCTACTCAACAATCATGATGCTCGCGTGGTGATTGATCGCCTTCACATGAGAGAAAGGAAACGTCGCTATGTTCCGGCTTGCACTCAGGGTACTGGGCGGCCTCACATTGTTGGCCATGACCACCATCAGCCTTTCCGATTTTGCTCTCGCACTTCCGCCGGTCCAAGGAGAAGTGGTCTCCGTCACACCCGGTATTCCTGGAACGATGGTCATTCGAGACGATAAAGGACAGCTCCATATCCTAAACCTCACGCAACAAACTCAACTCGGTGGCCGGTTTAAGGTGGGCGATAAGGTGCTTGCCTTCTTCAGTCCGTATGGCGTGAGCGCAGTTCAGCCCCAGATGGGAAGTCGCTAGTCCAGCTTCACTCCTTGTAGATCCAGAGAGTACTTGTTCGTGGATGGGTGGGCTACTCCTTCCGAAGGGCAGCAAGGAGTCCTGCGGCGCCGAGAAGTCCGCCCAAGATGGTCAGAAACGATGACGTGTCCGGCAAACTGGACTCTTGCGGTGCCGGCCAATCGACGAAGATACCTAGGGCAACGAGGGCGGTGCCGAGCAAGAGCAATACTTTCCATCGGATTGAGATTCGCCGAGCTGTCTCCGTTGGGCCTTCTTCAGTCCTTCTCTCCATGGATCCTCACCCCGGTGATTCAGCATAGCATGGCGCGGCAAGTGGCAGTGGTCAACGTGGTATCTCGGTACCTTAGGAAATGGATACGTGACTGAGCTCTCTTCGGTCGAGAATGTTAGGATAACTGTATGGATAGGGTTGAGGAGGGAAGTGACATGGCCATGTCCCCATACACTGGACTGGCTCAAGCCATGGAGGAGTTGCGAAAGAAAGGATTCACGGAGAATTTTGAGATGGTCAATCACAAGTTTATAGAGGTCGAGAGCGGGCGAACCTTCACCCCTGATCAACTCGCTATCGTCGATCACCGTCGGTTTGAAGGTGTGAGTGATCCCGATGATATGTCGGTCCTCTACGCCATCGAGAGTACGGATGGTGCCAAAGGGATTGCCGTAGACGCGGTCGGCACCTATGGCAATCCGGAACTGGGAGAATTTCTAGAGAGAGTGCGATTTCGCGAACATCGACGGCTTCAGGCGCTTGCGGCCTGAAGCCGTGATCGTGATAAAGAACTCGGTCTTACGGAACTTCCAGCAGTTTGTCCCTCCTCTCCTCATCGGGGACGCGCGTGGCTTGAGGTGGTTGACTATCCAACGGCTGCGCCCGTTGCTCGATAGGCAATTGTCCGGAGGCATTCGCGGTGCCTTCCAGAACGACATCGGCCACCAAAGCATTCTGAGTCGACATCACTTGAGCCGGCTCTTGACGGGCCATAAATAGATCGAGCTCCAGCCATCCATTCTTATGCTGTCTACTGAGCGCGTGCTTGACGTTACCCAGCTGTTGCGATAGGTCGAGGGTGGCTGCTTCCTGCAGACGCGTCTTCAATTCTTGATCCACCATCTGCCAATAACCGGCTTTTACCTTGTCCAGCTCCGTCTTTGTTTCAGCTGCCATTTGAAGATCCGTGATTGAGATGACATTGCCATCTCGTTCGAGTCGAGGCGTGCCCCAATAGTACATCGTGCCGTTCACGCTTCCGGTCGTGTTGACCGCCAAGAGCGTTTGGCCGTTCGCGTGGGAGGCCGTGACTTGCTCGATCAAAAGGTTGTCCCCGAGCATGGTGGGGAGTTTGATTTCTTGATGGAACAGCCGCTGCTGCAATTGTTGACTCAGTATCTTGTAGGGCACGGGAACGGTAAGCAAGATTTTATAAGGCTGACCTTCCTGTGCGGCGACAATGGATGAGTCCATGTGAATCTTCATCGGAGGAGTGTCTTTAGATGTTGGACAAGGAGCTTGGTAGAGGGCGACGGGAGTTTGTTTGGCCACACCCGTGATCGTGGTGCGCTGTGCCGGGCCTTTCATGGAACCGACGATGAACTCTCGAGCCTGACCATAGAAGCAAAATTGAGTGTTGGCTTGGCTGACAGGAATCGGCTGTTGCAGTCGTTCCCATACGAGATTCAGTGGGATCGTGTAGGCGGCTCGATCGACTGATTGGCTGATCCGCTGTGTGATGGTATCCCGATCAAGTAGTTCGGCAAGCTGATCTCTCACGGGGATATTAAACATGTTGCAGCTGCTGTCGCTTTCAGGCTTCAAGTCGATCGTGATCCTGGGATCGGCTAGTGTGACGAGTAATCCCTGTTCCTGTTCTTTGAACGAGAGCCGTCCCGTTCCTTCAATCACCGGATAGAGCGGGTCGAGGCGACAGGCGCGGGCAGCGGGCGACTCGATTTCGCCCCTGTAGGTGGCGCGGTATTTTACGATCCCGTCCTGGATTTGTACTTGTGGTTCACCCTCTCGTAAGAAGCGCCACATGTAGTCGTATCCGAGCTGATGATCCTCTTCTGTGAAACGTTCAGGAAGCGAAGCTTGAATGATGCGTAACAACGGCGACAGGTCCGCTGTTACAGTGACAGCGAGGGAGGAGTCAGGAGCCTGGGCTTGCTTGACACCTGCGGAAACCGGCGGGATCGCTGGAGGAGGGCTCCCCAGTTGAGGCGGCGGTTGAGGTTTCGTCGCCGTAGGTGGAATGGTATGGCTGCAACCTACAAATGTAAGAGCTGAGGCATAGAGGAGCATAATGACGTATCTCATACAGCACCTCCCAGAGTATTTCTATAAGCCAAACTGCAAGCCATGTACCGACGCAAGAGGGTCTAAATCACCCATATCTCCGCATAGTTCCCCTCTGCGGGTTACGTCGATCCAGCTCAACTCATTCCACGCGGGACAAGTTGTCCTGTATCAGGGAAATGCGGAGAGGTGATGATAGTGATGGGGAAGACAACGCCTCTCAGGGGCATTTGAGGCTTTTGTAAAGACCTATGTTTTTAGAATGTGCCAGGTGGTAAAACACTTCGTGAGGTTTTCCAATGGAGTGGCTGAAAAAGTGCTGGAACTGGTTTTGGGGGCAAACTGTCTTCAACAAGATTGTGATTATTGGCCTATTTGCCGCATTTGTCCCCTTCGTGCTCCCCACGGTCGTGGCCTGGTTCAGACCCACAATGATTCACGTCGGAGTGGCCTTCTACACATATGAACGGGGAATTCAGCCACAGGGTATGAATACGCTCTATTTCTTCGAACGACGCAATCTCGTGACCGACTGCAGTCTCCGTCGTGAAGAACAATCCGTCCCGAGTGGTCGTGCCACGTCGCCTGATCCTCTGGCCTGGGTGGTGATCAAGTTGCTCTTAGAGAATGTGGCCGATCGCGATATCACGAATCTACGGGTCGGTGTGAGATCGCCTGCTATCAATCAGTCGACACAGCTATTGACCGCCCCGAGTTTGATCGCCACAGGCAATAGGGAAGCACCGCCAGACGTGAGGCCCCTCTATGTCATTTCAATCCCCGCCATTCCGGCGGAGAGCTCAGTGGTGGTCAGCTTGAAAACTCCCATCGACGACAACCTGCGCGACTTTATCTATGTCAAACGCCGTCCTGTCACGATCCAAGTTCCGTATGTCTCGGCCGATCAATTCAGGCAGTACCCTCCGATCGTCTCACGCACAAATGCAGTCAAGATGCTGAATCGTGAGGGGGTGTTGCGGACCAGCAACGATGCCTTCGCTGAAGAAAAGCTTCAAGTGGCGGTGTTGTCTTCCGATGAGCCGAATATCAAGGAAGGAGACATGTCCTATCGACTCCTCCCGAGGGCCAAGGCTTGCTCGGAAGCAGAGGCGGGTGTGTGGTGATTTTCGGGTCAGGAGAATCCCCCCGGAAAGGAGGACGACCTACCCTGCACTGGGAGGTAAACCTCTCGCAGCCAGAAGGCTCCGCGCCGCTGACTGACCAGCCAACCAGCCCGTCGTCCACGCCCACTGAAAATTGAACCCTCCTATGCGGCCGTCGCAATCAAGCAGCTCTCCGATCAGATAGAGTCCTGAAACGACCTTCGACTCCATGGTGCGATAGTTGATCTCCTCTAACGGCACTCCGCCGGCTGTGACTTCGGCAAAGTTCCATCCGCGGTCACGCTCAATAGGAAATCGGAACCTCATCAAAGCGCTCAGTAATCGCGCTCGGTCACGACGCGAGACCTGAGCCATTGGTTCCTGGGGGTCGCATGAACAATAGCGGCAGAGAGATTCGGCAAGTCGATCCGGGATTAGTGCCGACAGTGTTCGCATCAGTGAACGCCTCGGATGCTCAGCCGCTCGAGCGATGATCCACTCCTTCAATTCATCTAATGTCCTGCCTGGAACGAAGTTGCCGTAAAGTTCAACCGGCTTGCCTTGATTCGTTGCCATGGTCCAGAAACGGCTGGCGTCCATGACCACAGGGCCGCTGATGCCAAAATGGGTCCAGAGCAAGCTCCCGGTCCGTCGATCGACTTCTCGACCATCCACCAGGGTGGTCAGCTCCACATCATGTGATAGGCCTGAGAGCGTTGCGTGAAACAGAGCACGATCGAGTATGAAGGGGACGAGGGCCGGCACAGTCTGTGTCACGTGATGGCCTAGGCCACGAGCCAGTCGATAGCCGAATCCGTCGCTGCCGGTCCTCGGCAACGACTGGCCACCTGTGGCGAGTATGACTCGGGATGCCTGTGTCGCACCGTGGCTGTGCCGCACCAGAAATCCAGCGCCTAACGTCGAAACCTCCGTCACGCGATGACCTGGACAAATGATGACGCCGGCATGTCGGGCACGAGTCAGCAATGCGGTAAGCACGGTCCGCGCGTCGTCGGTGGTGGGGAATAACTTACCCGTCTGTTCGCGCTTGAGGTCGACGCCTAACGACGTAAACCACGCGATTGTCCGTTCGACCGGAAACGCCGCGAGAATATTGCGGATGATATGTCGATTCCCGGAAAAATCTTTTGCGGTGACGATCTCATGCGTGACATTGCAACGCCCGCCGCCTGAGACCAGAATCTTGGCCCCGATCTGCTTGGCCCCATCCAGCAGGAACACGCGTCGCGAATTTCCGTCATTGGCAAAAGTTTCCGCCACAACGATCGCCGCTGTCAATCCGGCCGCACCGGCTCCCACGATCACCACCTCGTCAGTCATCACTTGGTCCTTCGTGGTTATTCAGGCGAACGTTGTAACTCGTTTACCTTTTAAACTTCCAGATGTAGAAATTTGCGGCTTTCTTACCGCTACCATTCCGCAATGTCATGGCTTCGATTTCTTGTGTCGGAGGAATTTCTTGGCAAGTCCTTGCCGCAATCCTTATCACCACATCAACAGTGCGATATTGATCGCGAACGGTCGTAACATCCACCGATGAATTTGCCAATCTCCCGAAATACCCCACTACCGCTTTCAGTGATTCCCTGTATCCCTTCAAGATGTTTGCTTCTTTGAACTGGTGAGAGTGCGCGGCCCTCCAACAACTTACATCTCAGTCGCTAGTCATTTTCCTAGTGGCGCATGGAAACCGGGTTGTTAGAGTGATCCATGTTGTGCCTTCTGGAGCCTGTCAGTGATACAGCTACTTTCGCGAGAGAACAAAGAGCTATTCCGTTTCCGTCCCCAGAACGCTGCAAGTTATCTGGCCCGACCAACCACTCGCGTGTTGCATGTTTATAAATCGTGGTCTGCCGATGCGTATGGGGGCATTGAAGGATTTCTTTCCACCTTGGCATTGACCGCTCAGCAGTACGGAATTGAGAGCCGCATTGCGTACTTGGCTCCGGCACAACGAGTACGCCGGGTCAGACAAGATGGCATTACGGCCTATCGCTTTCCACAGGACGGCCAAATAGCCTCCATGGGACTCTCCTGGTCCTTGCTCTCGGCCTATCGACGACTGGCCGAATGGGCGGATATTCTTCACTTTCATTTTCCTTGGCCTTACGGAGATCTCGTTCATTGGTTGGGCCGGGTTAAAAAGCCTTTCGTGGTGACCTACCACTCGGACGTGGTGCGACAACGGAGCCTGAATTGCCTCTATACGCCTCTTCGCTGGTGGTTTCTCGGACATGCATCCCGGGTCATTGCAACCTCTCATAATTATCTCTGCACCAGCCCGGTGTTACGTCGCCTTGGCACGGCCACCCGAGTCATCCCGATGGGGATTGAAGACAAAGGACAGGGGGCTGGAGTTTCGCTGCGAGCTGCCTATTGGCGACATCGAATCGGTGAGGAATTCATCCTCTTCATAGGCGTCTTACGCTATTACAAAGGCCTGCATCTCCTGTTGCAGGCCGCTCCCGACATTCGCGCGCATATAGTCATTGCGGGTGCCGGTCCTTGTGAACAGGCTCACCGAATGCTTGCCAGACGTTTAGGTCTCAGGAACGTCACATTCGTAGGTGCCGTCGACCCACTCGATAAGGACACCCTGTTTCGCCTCTCGACCCTCTTCGTGTTTCCTTCTCACTTGCGCTCGGAAGCATTTGGATTGTCGCTTGTGGAAGCGGCGATGTACGGAAAAGCCATGGTCTGTAGCGAGCTCGGCACCGGTACCACCTATATCAACATCCACGGAGAAACAGGCCTTGTAGTCGAGCCCAACAACTCTCCGGCGTTGGCTCGTGCCGTGAATCGCCTCCTGGCAAATCGGCGTGAACGTGAAACGTTCGGCCGTAACGGCCGAACGCGATATCTCGAGCTCTTCACGGCCGACACCATGGCTCGAGCATACGCCGAAGAATATCGGACTGTGGTGCAGGAGACACAAGCGTGAACCCAGAGCGACTTTCCATGACAAGATGTCTAAGACGAGGCCTCCGGGAATGTCTCAATGCGCTGCGATGGCGCGACGCCTGGGCCTATTGCGGATGGCAGGATATTCGGCTTCGCTATCGCCGATCTCTCTTAGGGCCTTGGTGGCTGACAGCCAGTATGGCGGTGACTATCGGGGTTTTAGGATGGCTCTGGTCTCAGATCTTTCAGCTTCCTATTGCAAAATATTTACCATTTTTTGCGATCGGGCTCGTGGTATGGACCTGGTTTGCAACGCAGATCAACGATGCCTGTACGGGATTCACGCAATTCGAGCACATCATTAAACAGACTCGTTTGCCCTATCCGACATACGTGTTGCGACTTGGCGCTCGCAATACATTAATTTTGGCTCATAATGCCGTCGTGGTGGTGGGCGTGCTTCTCCTATGCGGGATCGGATGGCATCCGGTCGCCTGGCTCTCGATTGTCGGCCTGGCGCTCGTAGCTATGATTGCAGTGCTTCTCTCGATACTCGTTGCCATTACCTGTACTCGTTACCGCGATTGTCCGCCGTTAATCGCCAGCCTGTTACAAATCGCCTTTTTCCTGACACCGATACTCTGGGAGCCGTCCGCACTCCGAGCCAAGGCGTGGATGGCGGAGATGAATCCGCTTTTTCATTGGATCGAAGTGGTTCGCCAACCGCTCCTGGGGGAGGTTCCATCCGGCACCCACTACCTTTGGACGGCGGCCTCCATCCTTTCCCTTGGTGCGGCGGCGGTGTGGCTTCTCGGGCGTCAGCGAGACCGTATTGCCTACTGGCTGTGAACGTATGGCTTGGGTGCATGCAGATCGGATTGTTGTGGAATTTCCGATGTATCGCGTTGAGCATCAATCGTTCAAGCAACGACTGCTGCAATCCGCCACCGGCGGCCGTATCGGCCGCCGGGGAGATGTGACGGTTGTGCGCGCGTTGGACGAGGTGTCATTCGACCTTGAGGCGGGAGAACGATTGGGTTTATGGGGTCACAATGGTTCCGGAAAAACCACCCTGCTGCGGGCGATTGCCGGAGTGTATCCTCCGGTCTCCGGTCGCTTAGAAGTCATTGGCCGCATCGCGTCGTTGATCGACCTGAATCTTGGCATGGAAGGCGACGCCAGCGGTATTGAGAATATTCGAATGCGTGGCGTGCTCCTCGGGTTATCGCGTCGCCAGGCGGATCGCCTTCTCGACGAGGTGGCGGAATTCACGGAGCTGGGCGAATTTTTATCCATGCCGGTGCGGACCTATTCAAGCGGCATGCAAATGCGTTTGGGATTTGCGATTTCGACCGCGGTGGACGCCGACATCGTGTTGATGGACGAATGGCTGTCGGTCGGAGACGCGGATTTTCAGAAACGGGCGCAGGATCGCTTGGCACGTTTTTTGGCGCGGTCAAAAATTCTCGTGTTGGCTTCCCACTCGGAGCAGTTACTGAAAGACATGTGCAACCGCATCATTCACTTGAACCATGGGCGGGTTCAACAGAGCTGGAAACAACAGCCGATGCACGCCTTTGAGCCGGGGTTTGCCGGAGCGATGATGTTTCCATCAGTCCAAAAGGGCAAAGAGTGATGGAGGCCATCACTCTTGAGCATCGCGGCGGACCTGGAGGCTCAGGACCCGCTGCCCTAACCTCTCGCCCACCGTCGATGGCGCACGTGCATCTTGTGTTGTTGGCCGCCGGCCGTGTGCGTCAAGACTTCGTGAGCATCATGGATGTCACTTCTCCGGCGATGCTTCCTTATATGGGGCGCCCGCTCATTTACATCACGGTCCTGAATTTTCTCAGATTGGGTGGACGCAAGGTGCTGGTGGTCATTCCGGAAGAAGAGCAACGAGTCGAGGCTTTTCTTCGGTCGGCTTTCGGAGGCCGCCTTGCCCTGTCCATCGTACGCGTCCCCAATCAGGCCGGCGCGACTCCCATCCAGTCGTTGGCTGCGGCCTTCGACGTGATGGCACGCGGCGGGACCGGCGACGGATCTGTCCTGGTCTCTTACGGAGACATCTACTACGACCTGGACCATTTCGAGCCGAGTGCGAATCCCATCGTCTTCACGTCTGAGTACATCGATTCCGACAAGTATTCTTCCATTCATGAGACGCAGAACGGATATCTTTTTGAGGAAGCCTGGGCGGGCAACAAATGTACAGGAGACCATCGGCCTTGCACTGAAGGCTCCCGCACCGATATCGGATTGTATTATTTGCCTTCGGTGGTGGAGGTCCAGCAAACGATCAAGAACGGTGTCTGCGCCAGCACCGTCGGCGGTCTTCTGTTTCGTCTCTATGGGGACAATCTGAGCCTACAGAATGTCGCCACCTGGATCGACCTTGGGCATTTGGATACCTCCGCGCGGATCAGGACTCACGTACTCGGAACGCGAGAATGCAACCATCTCGATATCGACGAAATGCGCGGACTGATCACGAAACGAGGACGGAACCGAGAGAAGCTCCTTCAGGAGATCAATTATTACAATCGACTGCCGAAAGAACTCACCGTCTATTTCCCGCGGATGCTGGAAGCGCAGCTTGGAAAACACGTGTCATACACGATCGAATATTACGGGTACAAAACGCTGTCCGAGTATCTGGTCTTTTACGAAGTTCCTAAATCGGTCTGGCAGCAGGTCCTCCTCAAGATCCTGTCGATTCATAAAGCGTTCTCGGCCCGCACGCAGTCTTTGATAGACGCGGACAGAGTTTATGACTTCTATTGGAACAAGACCGAACAACGCCTGCAAGACAGAGGTCGGCTGGCAACCATTCAGTCGTTGCTGGAAGCCGACTCCGTCTCCATCAATGGAGCTGTGCATCACGGATGGATGGTCTATAAGTCACTGCTGCAGGCCCGTCTTCGGTGCATCGCGGACCGTTGCACGCCCACGATGATTCACGGGGATTTGTGTTGCGGCAATATCCTCTACGATCCCCGCACCAGTTTGATCAAATTTATCGACCCACGCGGTGAGTTTTTTGAAGAGGGCTGCCATGGCGATCCGCGCTACGACATGGCCAAACTGCTCCATTCCTTCCATGGCGGCTATGACTTCATCCTCCACGAGATGTATCAGTTGGCGATGCCTCGGCCTGACTGTTTCGAAATGACGCTGCTCCGCTCCGAATCGGCGCGCGACGCAGAATCAGTTCTGTTCGACGTGCTTTCCGGCACGACGGCTTATGACCTGACCGATTTAAAGCTCTTGGAGGCGCTGCTCTTTCTCACCATGTTGCCGTTTCACTGCGACGACGGCAAACGCCAAACGGCGCTGTATCTGAGGGGACTCATGTTGTTGAAGGAGACGCTCGGTGAGGATCTGTCTTGACGTAGACGGTACGCTCTGTGAATTGAAGAGTTGTCACGACGACTACGCAACGGTTCGGCCGTTACCTCATGCCGCCGAATCGATTCGCCGGCTGCGTGCGGCAGGTCATTACATCATTCTGGCTACCGCACGTCATATGAAGACGTGTGGTGCCAACGTCGGTCTCGTTATCGCCAGGCAGGGACAGACGCTGATCGAATGGCTGCATCGACATGGCATCGAATACGACGAGCTCTGGTTCGGTAAACCGCACGCGGATTTGTATCTCGACGACAAAGCGATGGCGTTTCAGGGCAACTGGTACGCTCTCGGCGAAAAGGAACTTCTTCGACGAGGGGGAACCCTGCAGAAAATGAATCTGGTCATCACGATGGCGGGAGCGGGATCGCGCTTCAGTGCAATCGGATATGATCTCCCAAAACCACTGATCTCGGTGTTCGACGAACCGATGTATCGACATGCCGTTCGTTCACTTCCCTTGGAGCATGCTGAAACCTTGGTCTGTCTGATCCGGCAAGGCCCTTACTCGCCTATGCTACGTCGCGACATCGAGGAGACATTTCGGGTCCATCACCCCATAATCGTTGAAGTCGATCACCTCACAAGAGGGCAGGCCGAAACGGTGCTCTTTGCGAAGCATCATCTGGCTTTTCATCTTCCCACCCTCGTACACAATGCCGATAGCGCCTTCGAGATGCGCAGCTTTGCCGAGTTTCCGACCTCGGCGGACGGTGTGCTGCTGCTCTTTCGTGGAACCGGCCGCAAGTGGAGCTATGCGGCCATGGATGAGGAGGGCCGTGTGAGTCGGGTGGCGGAGAAAGAACCGATCTCCCCCCATGCTTCGACAGGAGCGTACTATTTTCGCTCCACTGTCCAGCTCTTTGAACTGATCGAGGCTGCGATTCGAGAGGGTCAGACGGTGAAGGGGGAGTTTTACCTTGGGCCGCTCTACAACCGGATGATCGCCGACGGCTCTCTCGTCCGAGGTGCCGAAGTCGAACGGTTCATCAGTTTCGGTACGCCGGATGATCTGGCAACGGCTGAAGCCGATCCGGCCAATGCCGAGGTGATGAAGCGGTTGGCAGACCGGGCTATCGGCAAGTCGGACGATGTCGGACTTGACGCATGTTCGGGCCGTACGGCCTGCACAAGCGTGAACCGAGCTATTTTTCAGGAACCGAGGGCATCATGACGAGTGCGAACCAAACGAGCAGCTCCTCTCCGAAGGTGGCGGTGTTGCTTTATGGCATGCTGAGGACGTTCCGGATCACGGCTCCTTCTTTCCATCGTCACGTGGTGATGCCAAACGATGCCGACGTGTTTTATTTCGGACCGGCGCAGTCGGACGCACCCAATTTAGTGCACAAAGGACATCTCGATGTGTTCGGCAACGTAAAAGCGAACCCCAAAGGACAGATGGGATCGACCGCGGAGGTTCCGGAGGAAGATCTGGCGGAAGCGTATGGACCTGCCCTCCGCCGATACCACTTTCACGATGTCGGGCAAGAGGAATTCGTGCGTCAAGCCGCTCTTGTCCCTCGCGACGAATGGATTTTTGGTCTCAACCCGGCCCGCATATTTTCCATGGTCTTCAATATGGAGGGAGCAGTCAACCTCTTACTTGATTATGAGCGGGAAAACCAAGTCCGTTATCACTTTGTCATTCTGACGAGACCGGATCTGGCGTTCTTTTCCCCCATTAAGGCCGACGGAAAGTTCGGACAAATTCATCTTCCGTCGGGGGAAGGGTTTGATGAGTGGGGACGAAAGCATCTTCGCAATGCCAGCGTGCTGTACTACAAGAACGTCACGACCGGGGATTTTCTTGAGGGGGCGGACCGACATCACTTTAACGATCAGTTGCTCCTATTTCGCCGGGAGGATGTGTCTTGCTTCACTCATCTCGGCAAATCCATGAACGAGTATCTTGCTCAAAAGGTACCGGCATCGCCTGAAACCATCCTGTTTCTTCACCTCTGTCAACGCAATGGCTTGGTACCCATTTATCACCCCGAGTGGTGTTATGAGATCCATCGAGAGGGGATGCCGCTCGTCGTGAACGTCACTGATACGAGTATGATTCAGCGTATAGACCGATATCATCCCAAAGCTCGGACACGGTTTCGTAAGCATCCGATCGGGACTCTGATGCGTGACGGCAAGATTCTGGTCAAGCAAGTACTCCATCGCCTGACACGGTAACTTTATGCCGCTTACCGAGTCCGATATTACCCTCGTCTTTCAGGGACCGATCATAGACGGTCCTCTGGGCACGGCGGAATGCATACGACTCACGCGCCGATCCCTGCCGCACACTCGTTGTGTGCTCAGCATCTGGACCGGCTCCAATGTCAGAGGAATTCCGGCGGAGCATGTTGTGTTTTCTGACGACCCGGGATGGTTGCCTGGCATCAAATTACGGGACGGCGCCGGTGAACAGAATAACGTCAATCGTCAAATTCTCTCGACCCGTCGAGGTTTAGAGGACGTGCAGACAGAGTACGCCGTGAAGATACGGACGGACTGCGCTCTGAAACATGCGGCGTTTGTCCCGATCGTCCGCCGATTTCAGGACGCCGGCCACGATCACCGTATCCTCGCTTCGTCGCTGTTCACCATCGACCCGCGCATGTTCGAGCAGATGCCGTACCATATCAGCGATTGGTTCCAGTTCGGTCCCACCGCAGAGTTGCAACGTTATTGGTCCGTGCCGTTCATGACGGAAGAGGATGCTCGATTCTACGAGTCCCATCCGCACGCCGGCCATTCGACGTTCATGGATCGTCGCTTCCGATCTCGTTTGGCCGTGGAACAACATCTCGCCACTCATTATGCTCAGCAGTTGGGGTATCCTGTGCCGCGGTATCATAACGACGTTGCGCGGGCGGTGATGGACGGCCATCGACGATTCCTGCGCCGGCATTGGATCATCCTCGACCCCTGGGACATCGGCTTGGAATTTCCCAAGTACGAGTGGGCCTACCGCTCGAGTTTTCAACGGCTGAACTGTTTGCTCTTCCTCGACTGGTACGGCCTCTATCACGAGGAAGGCGATGCGTCACTGGTGCCGCGATCACCTCTTCTGATGAAAAGACGCAAGCAGAAACAGGTGGCGAGGCTCTTAGGACGGTGGGCAGACAAGGTCGGACCACTGTTGTTACGTCCGGGTCTCAAGCAGATCATCAATCATCTGTTGGCCGTTGTGGCGTGGCAAAGAAACCGGTCGCCGTCGTGTTCTCCTATCGACTCACAGAGTTCTTCGATTCATCTGTAGGCGGCTTCTGAGTGATTATCCGACTCAAAGCAGTTGCGCTTCGAATGCGCAGGCTATCCGCAAGCTCTCACACGGCATCAAAAGCGTCACTGCAGTCGCCGTGGCCGTCATCGGAGGAGAGATCGTTGCGCTTCGTCCGTACCTTTCCCACAACGCTTCGTCTTATCCTCGCGCTCGTACTAGGTCTGACCTGGTTCGATCCGTTCTCGGCTCAACCTGCTCATGGTAAGGAGGCACGTGCCGCTGTGTCAGGTTCCGAGGGCGAGCGAGGCTCAGACGGCAAGTCTATGCCTGGCGGTACAGATCCGGCGGCGCTCCGCGATCGGCGTACACGAGCGCAGACGGAACTGGATGCCATACGAGAAGCTTTTTCATCCAAGCGTCCTACAGATGCTGTCCCAGCGGAACAGCAGGAACGCCTCGCGCTGCTGGAGCAGATTGTTCGTAGTTATGATGAGCAGCTGAGCGATCTTCAACGGCTGGAGGAAGCGCGTCAGCGGCATGCCGACATCGACCGCAGCAGCACTGAATGGAAGGGTTTTCCCGATCCGCCGCCCTATTCGATCTTCCTCGCGGACCAATTGTGGGAGACCGTCTATTCCCTCAAACGAGCTGTGGAGGGCCTGCAGTCCCAACGTGAATTACTGACGCTTCGATTTGAGCAGGCGCGTGAGGCGCTGGGGACCGCTGAAGAGCGGCTGCGACAATCGTCGGAACGGTTGGAAACAGCCAAAGGTCCGGCTCAGGCGGATCGCGAACGTCGAGAGTACGAGCTCAATGCTCTTCGCGCCCAGGCCGCTTCAGTCATGGTCGAAGCGACGCTCCTGTCGAGGAAGCGGGTAGAAGAAGAACTGGATGCGGCCAAAGCGCGGCTCGCTTTTGAACAACGACGGTTTGAGGCTGTCTCCCCTCATGTCCTCTTCAACGAAGCAGATCTTGCTCAAGTCCGAACGCGTTTGGCTCAGGAGCACCGACGTCTGGAGGACCAATTGGAACAGACGTTGATCGAACGGCAACGGCAATCACAGGTCGTTCAGCAGACCGAACAACGATTGGACCTCCTCCGCCGTAAGCAAGCTGTGGAAAAACCTGCAACGGAGGAGATGCCGACCTTGTCTCGAGCCAAGGCGGCGGTCGAGTTGGCCCAAGCCCGTGTGGATACCCTGATCTCGCACGGTGATCTTGTGCAGCAGTTACTGAATGTCGTGGAAAGCGAGCGTCAATTGTGGGAGAGCCGCTTTGTCATCGCTCATACGACGGAGTCGGCGAAGGCGCGCGAGGCCTATGAGCGGTTCAAGCCGCTCTTCGAGAGCTTTCACGCTTCCCGAGAGTATTTGCGTCAGCAGGCCGGAATCGTGTCCGGACAGATCAGCGAACTCGAGAATCGATTGCGCCATTCGCCGGTACTACATCGTGCGGCGCTACGCGACCTGGTCCGGACGTTTCACGAGCGAGGGGAGGCCTACACGCGGGCGCTGTACCGAATGGATGAAGCAGCTCGGTTCATGGAGAGGTGGCAGGCTGAGTTCAAAGCACAACAGAAGGAGTTGCCACTGCTCGTCCATCTTGAAGACTGGGTGAATCGCCTGGGGAGCCTGATCAAAGAAGCTTGGAGGTACGAGCTGTTCTCGGTGGAAGATACGATTGAAGTGGACGGCAAGACGATAACCGGTCGTCGGAGTGTGACGGTCGGCAAACTGCTGGGAGCCCTGGGGATCTTTCTCATCGGCTATACCGGTTGTGTGTATTTGGCGGGAGCCGTCGGCCGACTGGCGGCCACGCGGTTCGCCATGCCACAGGACCATGCGAATCTGATACGCCAGTGGAGTCAGGCTCTTTTGATCGCCCTTTTGATCGTGCTCACCTTCTCATGGGCCAAGATCCCTTTAACGATCTTCGCGTTTCTGGGCGGCGCGTTTGCCATCGGTGTGGGGTTCGGCGCACAGACGCTCTTAAAAAACGTCATCAGCGGCATTCTGCTGTTGATTGAGCGGCCAATGCGAGTCGGCGACATCATCGAGGTTGATAATATCCGAGGGCGAGTCACGTCGATCGGCCTCCGTTCATCAACCATCAGAGACGTCAAAGGCACAGAGACATTGATCCCAAACAGCAGTTTCCTTGAACGGCATCTTACCAACTGGACGTACTCAAGCCGTATCATACGGTTTTCTCTCCGCGTCGGTGCTCCATACGGTACCGCCGTCCAGCAAATTATGGATTTGCTTTCAGCTCTTGCCCTGCAGCATCCCAAAGTCATGAAACAACCGGCGCCCCAAGTGCTTCTGGATGAATTTGGAACTCAAGCTCGCATCTTCACGGTGAACTATTGGCATGAAATCTCCCCTGACGTCGATCCGAGCGGAATCGCAAGCGAGTTGCGTTTTGCGATCGAACAACGGTTTGCGGAAGCAGGACTCAAAGTACTGCCGGCGACATGAGTGAGGCATTAGAGACTTTTAACTAACCGTTAACATGTCGTTAATCTTGATATGTTACAAACCATCCTTGGTAAGGAGGGATACCAAATGACCTGCGTAAAATGCAAAGGATTGATGATCCAGGAGCGTCAGCCGGCGGTATCGTCCAGTACGATCATTCTGCGCTGTCTCAATTGCGGCCTGATTATTGATCCCTTGATTGAACAGAATCGTAGCAATCACCTGCGAGCCAAGGCGGCCTAAGAGCTTTTCTTTGGCCGGACCGGCGCTCTGGAATCCATGAGCGCGGTCGGAGTGGGCGTCGCGTGCGCAGTCAGATCGAAAACTCGGCCCACAAGAACGTATGGTCTGAAGGGTCTTTCGCTCGCCGCGGCTCGACGTCCACATCCACCTTTGCGCATTTTTCCGCCAGCGGTGCCGTCGCCATCATATGATCGATGCGCCATCCTTTGTTGGCTTCCAGTGAGCTCGGCGCCCGGTAATCCCAGAATGTGTATTGTTGTCGGGTCGGATACAGCTTCACAAAGACATCCTGAAATCCCCAGGCTATCGTCTGTTCATAGGCTTTGCGTGCGGCCTCGTGATAGCAGACGTGGTTCAGGTGTTTGTCAGGACTATGGACATCTATGGGGCGTGGAGCGACGTTCATATCGCCGCACCAGATAGCCGGGGCTTGCGGGGAAAGGTGTGCGTTGAAGTAGTTCCGTAGTCGTTCGTACCAGGCAAGCTTGTAGGCATACTTCGGTGAGTCGATTTCAAACCCCTGCGGCACGTAGGTATTGATGATGGGGATTCCATCGATGAGGACTCTCAGCAAGCGAGAGTCCTCGGGATTTCCTCCATCATCGAATCCGTAGAACACTGCGTCCGGCTTCTTTCGGCTGAGGATCGCCACCCCGTTATAGGATTTCATTCCCCGAAAGGTCGTCTCATACCCGCTGGGTGCCAGCGCGAGCAAAGGAAACTCGCTATCCTGGACCTTGGTTTCCTGAAGGCACAGAACATCCGGCTGATGCCGATCGAGCCATTCGAGCACGATCGGCAAACGTTTGCGCAATGAATTGACGTTGAACGTCGCGATTTTCATCCCGAGTGCGCTCCGATGAGTCGGCGCATCCTAACAAATGCCGTCGAGGGCAACAAGCGGCTGGAGTGTCGAGTCATGCACGTCACTCCGTCGCCATCTTAAGACCCGGCACCTTCAACGCATGGACGGCGCTTCGGATCACGTCAATGACTTGAGGCCGCGTGAATCCTCGCCGCCAGGCGAGACCGATGCGACGGCCGGGCACCGGATCGGCCAGCTTGATTGTGATGAGGCGCTTGTTCTGGTATTTCGGCGTGAGGGCGCTGCAGGGCAGTACGGTAATGCCGAAGCCCGAGACCACCATCTGCCGGATGGTTTCCAATGAGTTTCCTTGCCAGCCTTCCGTATCCGTGCGACTGAGTTCGGGACAGACATCCAGAACTTGTTGGCGGAAACAATGTCCCGCATGAGGCAGAAGGACTTTCTCGGTACTTAATCGACGGGAATCGAGCGATTTCTTTTTTTGCCAAGGGTGTCCGATCGGGACCACGGCCTGAAATGGTTCATCATATAAAGCGGTTGTGAGTATGCCCGGTTCCTCGAAGGGAAGGGCGATCATGATGACATCGAGCTTTCCGCTCTTCAACATTCCCACCAAATTCTGAGTGAGATTTTCTTCCAATTCCAGGGGCATGTTTGGTGCACGCGTACGTAAGAGCGGGACCAAATCCGGAAGAATGTACGGTCCCACGGTCGCGATGACGCCGAGCCGCAGTCGCCCGTTCAGTTGATCCTTGCCCTGCGCGGCAAGGATTTTGATATGCTCCGCCTCTTCCACCACGCGTTGCGCCTGATGGACGATTTGCTCGCCGAGCAAGGTCAATTCAATTCGGTTCCGGCGCCGCTCAAAAATCGTCGTTCCCAATTCGTCTTCCAGTTTCTTGATCGCCAGGCTCAATGCCGGTTGAGTCACGAATACCCGTTCCGCAGCGCGGCCGAAATGCCGTTCCTGCGCCACGATCACGACGTATTGCAATTCGGTGAGTGTCATCATCTATCTTGTGTTTGCAGCGGCACAGGAGAAGGAGTGACATATCCTAGCTTCAGGGATGAAACCATGACCATGAAAGATTAATCGCCGAGGCGACATCCGGGTTGCGACTGGAGCACATGTCGTTCAGTGAGACTGCTTACGGATTGAGTCCGCGGCACGAGTCGTGATATGACAGGCGCGTGTTGGTTCCACGGCGGTCAGCGAGCCCCATAGCGAGAGGAAGCCCCATGGAAAAAGCAGCGAGAAAGACAGCGGCTATTAGAAGGGACGGTCGGCAGATTGATCTTGGGATCACGCCAGCGCACAGAAAGGTTATCGCTGAAGGCTTGGCCAAAGTGCTGGCGGATACCTATACGCTTTACCTTAAGACGCACAACTTCCATTGGAATGTGACAGGGCCGATGTTTCAGACGCTCCACCTTATGTTCGAGCAGCAATACAACGAGCTCGCCCTGGCTGTCGATCTGGTTGCGGAGCGGATCAGGGCTTTGGGACATCCCGCTCCGGGAAGTTATGCGCAATTTTCCAAGCTCTCGTCCATCTCCGAAGCCACGGACGTACCGAAGGCGGAAGACATGATCCGCCAGCTAGTCGAAGGGCAGGAAGCAGTAGTGCGAACATTGCGGAATGTCTTTCCGACGGCTGAGAAAGCTTCCGATCAGGTGACGATCGATCTACTGACTCAGCGTATGCAGGTGCACGAGAAGACGGCGTGGATGCTCCGAAGTCTACTGGAGTAGTAATGTAAGGCGATCGCGGTTTCCTGGTACAGAGTTGCAAGGGGCAGGGAAGACCGTGATGATCACTAAAGGAAAGCGAAGAGGAAACAAGAACGGTGTCACCAGTCACATAGATAGCCTGCAGAAGGGAGGATGTGATGACGCGAAAGAAGATATCTGAGAGGGTGGTGTTGACGGGTGCGGTCGTATTGGGGATGGCTCTTGCCATGCCTGTTGTGCCGATGTACAGCCCACATGCAAATGCAGAAGAATCTGCGGGTGGGTCCTATACCTTGCCGACCCTTCTGGGATTGGAAGATCCTAATAAGTTCGTGCCGGCTGACAATCCCCTCACCAAGGAGAAGATTGAGCTGGGGCGCATCCTGTTCTTCGATAAGCGGTTGTCAAAGAACAACACCATCGCCTGCGCGAGTTGCCATCTGAAGGAGAAGGGATTTACGGACGGTAGGCCGGTGTCGACCGGTATCCATGGCCTTAAAGGTGGTCGCAGCGCGCCTGTATCGTTCAATCGGGTCTATAGCACATTGAATTTTTGGGATGGCCGGGCGGCGACATTGGAAGCTCAATCGGTCGGTCCATTTACGAACCCGATCGAGCACGGCTTTTCCAACTACGATGAGATGAACGCGAAGATGATGAAAATCCCAGGCTACCGGAAGCTCTTCAAGCAAGTCTTCGGCGACGAGAACATCACGACGGAGAGAGTGGGCATGGCCATTGCCAGCTTTCAGCGGACCGTACTGTCTGGTAACAGCGCGGTGGATAAGTTCGATATCGGAGGAGATGAAAATGCTTTGAGCGACTCCGCGAAGCGCGGTTTGGAGCTATTTCGAGGGAAAGCCCGTTGTACGCGATGCCATTCTGGCTTCAACTTCACGGACGAAAAGTTCCACAATCTCGGTATCGGATGGGACACGAATACAGTCGATCTCGGTCGATATATGGTCACGAATAGCGCAGAGGATATCGGAGCGTTCAAGACTCCGACGTTACGGGAAATCGCTCGTACTGCGCCCTATATGCATGATGGACGGTTCAAGACCTTGGAAGAGGTGGTGAAGTTCTACAACCAGGGTGGGGTCAAGAATCCGCACCAGGATAACACGATCATCCCATTGGAACTGACAGATGAAGAGCAGCAAGATTTGGTGGCGATGCTCAAGTCACTCAATGGGGAAGGATGGCAGCACGTCTCCCCGCCCAAGTCGTTTCCGAAGTAGTTCGAACCGTTCACAGTGAGGTCATCAGAGGGCCATCGCGAGGTGGCCCTCTTTTTTTAGGTGCGGGATAATGATTCCTGACTGTTCAGCTGGAGGAGATATCGGCGTAGGATGGCCTGCTCGATGCGGGAGCGTCCCCGATCCGGGGCTGGGAATCGGAGGACAAGATGGATCTTGCCGGATTCCGGCAGTTGAATCGTGATACGCGGTTCCGGCGAAGGCGCCTCGAGAAGATTGGCCTGTTCCAACAGCTTCATCTGCCGCGCCGCTTCTTCCATGAACGGCGCGCATTCGGTTTTTGCCGCATCCAGGAGGACGCGTTCGGCTCGCTGCCAATCCTCGTCGTTCTTGATCGGTACGACCACCGTATAGAGGCCGTACTCCTGCTGAGGATTTTCTTTGACCAGCGGATTGGTGAACAGCAGGCTGTTGGGGAACACGGTCACGCGACCGGTGTACAAATGAGCGGATTGGCCGGGACCGATCTCTAATAACTTCGTCGCGAACATATCGTGATCCAGGACGACTCCGCGGTGGCCGGCGATCTGAATTCGATCACCGACGGCATAGACTTTGCCGCCGACTCGAAGTGCCGCGCCGCTCCAACACAGGATCAGTTCTTTTGTCGCCAGGACCATAGCTGCTGCCAACGCGACAATCGAGACCGCGAAGGCCTGCAGTTCGTGTGCCCAGATCATCACAAGGCCGATGAGAAACGCAAAGACGACGGAGTTCCTTGTCGTGACCACCCATCGGCGTTTCGATTCCATCGAGAGCGTCGGATTGCCCGCGATCCATCGTACGATCAGCGATCTGGCGATGACCAAGGTCAGCAACAGAATCAGCGACTTCAGTCCGTCCAACGCAACCGAGCTGTCGATTCCAAACCACTCGCTTTGGGGCACGATCGTCCTCTACTTGGCGGTCAGTGTTTCGCGGGTGCCCGGAACACATTCCTCGCGTTTCCAGCTCTTCAGGGTCTTGTCTTCCGAGAAGGTCAATGTGTACCGATAGCAATACAACGTGGGTTTGGCGGTTTCTGTTCCCTTGCCCATCATGCTGGTGACCGAGTGGGAAGCATCGGCGACGAAGGAGGAATTCCACCGGGTGAGTTCCTGCTCGCTCAGCGCGAACCGATAGGTCCAGAGACTGTCCCCCCCAAGAGCCGGGGTCTTGGCCGTATGCGGGGGACCCAATCGTTCTCGAATCTCATCCTGTGTCAGCCGACCGACGCCATTCTTGAAATAGGTATCTCGCCAGGGAGCACCGCAGCCGGAGAAGCCCAATGCCAGAGCGACAAGGAGGGGACCAGTGACAAGTGGGAGGCATTGACGGATGGCGGAGGAAATCGAAATCGACATGCTGTAGCCTACGCTACACCGGACGATCGGTAAGTGCAACTCTCCAGGCAATCACCTGTCATGTGCGACGGGCCGCATCATGGGGTCGCAGAGGGACATGGGGTCGCAGAGGGATTGGGGTAAAGCAGGCTGGATTTGGCCGCACGTTTTCGGTACCTTATTGCGCATCATGGGCAGAGGGCTACGCATGGATGTCCGACGAATTATTATCGCCTGTATGGTTGGTGTCGTGACCTGCTCTTTACAGGCCGGGTTCGCGGCGGCGACCGAAAGCCGGACATCCAAGCCGGAATCCGCTCCACCAACCTTTCTAAAGTCTGATCCTTCTCTCGCTCCATCGAAACCTCCTGCTTCCACCGGCGATCACAAGGCTGGAGAGAGGAACAAGCCGCCGACCAACGGTGGGATTGCGCACCAGCAAACCGGGGCGTCTCCTGAAATCATCGGGAAAGACGGTGCGCCGATGGTGCTGATTCCGGCCGGCGAGTTTGTCATGGGAAGCGATAAAGGTGATGAAGATGAAGCCCCTGCGCACCGCGTCTACCTCAATGCCTTCTACATCGATAAATTTGAGGTGACCAACGGACGATTCGCCAAGTATGTCGAGGCCATCCAGAGCGAACCTCCATGGGGATTCACGGACAAAGAGACGCCTGTGATCCATGCCGAGCGTCCTGTCCGCTGGGTGAACTGGATGGATGCGATGGGCTATTGCCTCTGGCTGGGGAAGCGGTTGCCTACGGAGGCCGAATGGGAAAAGGCGGCGCGCGGGACCGACGAACGGACGTATCCGTGGGGAAATGATCCACCCACTCCGGTCCATGCGGTCTATGGACTGAAAGAAGGCGGCCCGGAGACGGTATCGGTCATCGGCAACCACCACATGGGGCAAAGTCCGTACGGTGTACAGGATCTGGCTGGAAATCTCTATGAATGGGTCATGGATTGGTACGCCGACAACTTTTACACCAATAGCCCCGCCGTCAATCCGCGTGGACCTGCTGAGGGAACGGCGAAAGTCCAGCGGGGTGGATCGTACGTCAATACTCCGTATCGGCTGCGGTCTTCTTTTCGCACGAAGGGCGATCCGACCGAGCAGGATCCCAATGTCGGCTTCCGCTGCGCCCAGGATGTTCAGAAGCAGCCGTAGCCTCATCTCTCTCCCTGTCCGATCATCACACATCAACGTCCATACATGCTCAGAGGGCAATTCAAGTATCGAGGGGGTAGCGCCTATCTGTGGCACGGAACCAAAGGAGGAGCCGGTGAAACAATATCGTGTGAAGGCTGGCGGCAGACTTTCGCTCAAGGAATTCGATCCGGACGACACCGGCGAGTACAAGAAGAATGAACAAGGAAAAGCGAAGGCCAAAACCGAAACAGCCAAGCTCATCGCCAGGCTCGATGGGCTTCAGGAGCGTTTGTATGCCGGCGCGACACGATCTCTATTGATCGTGCTGCAGGGGATGGATACGAGCGGGAAGGATGGCACGATCAAGAGTGTGATGTCCGGGGTGAATCCACAAGGGTGTAAGGTGGCGACCTTTAAGGCTCCGTCGAAGGAGGAACTGGCCTACGACTTTCTGTGGCGTGTGCATCGCGAGGTGCCTCCCAAAGGGTACATCGGGATCTTCAACCGATCGCACTACGAGGATGTGCTGATTACGCGGGTGCATGGGTGGGTGTCCGACAAAGTCGCCAAGCGTCGCTTCAACCAAATCAAAGAATTCGAGGAACTGCTGACCGAAAGCGGGACGGCCGTGCTCAAGTTTTTCCTCCATATCTCAAAGGACGAACAGAAAGAGCGGCTGGAGGCCCGTATCGCCGATCCGGAAAAGCGCTGGAAATGGAATTCCGGCGACCTGGAAGAACGGAAGCTGTGGGGTGAGTATCAGAAGGCCTTCGAAGATGTCATCTTGGCGACCAGCACCGAGGAAGCGCCCTGGTATGTCGTACCGGCGAATCGAAAGTGGTATCGCAATCTTGTCGTGGCGGACCGTGTCGTGAATGTCTTGGAGGACATGAATCTCAAGACTCCTCCGGCGCCGGAAGGTGTGGATTTCACCAAGCTGAGGATCGTGTAGCAGGATATGAGGGTGACGGTGACCGGTAGTTGGCATCTGCTATGCATTACGCATCGGTGCTAAGAAACGCTACGTGACACTTGACAAGGTTTTGCAAAGAGCGTAGGGAAGAAATGCGGCCCATCTATGAATCGAAGTTCGAGAGATCGGGTAGACCGCGCGGCTGCCATCCAGGTCTCTTGATGACTTCATCGCGAGAGGAGGGTGGATATGGACGACACGACGCCACCTGGCCCATTAGGCCCACCGATGCACGGGTGGGTTTCTCGTCGGTCATGCTGACCAGGTCTTCGCTGGCTGTGCCGGATCGGCACGGAGAGTCCTCATAAAGAGAGGGCGAAAGCCAATCGTAAGTGGAGAAATCCTTGGTAGCAAGAGGGACACAGGCACCTGGGATTGACGAGGTCTCCCCCGACTGGAAACCTTGAATCGGCAGTATCGTGTGGGTCTTGAGGGCCGCGACAACAGAGCTCGACATAACAATTGTGGCGTCCTAAGCGCCAAACCGCGGGCGACCTCCCACCGTAGTGCAGGGTCGCCCGCGCTATGTCTGAAGCCTCTCCTTACGGACCATCAAATACGGTCCGGAAAGTCGGAGATAATCCCGTCCACACCGAGCAATTTCATCCTTTCGATCTCGGCAGGTGTATTCGCGGTGTAGGTAAACACGAGGAGATCTCGCGTATGGAGAGCCGTTACGAGAGAGGTTGTTACTGTATCGATGCGTAAGCCCACGTGAGTTGCTTGCAGCTTCATGGCTGCGGTGCCGGGGTTCGAGGGCGGCCGTTTAAAGAGGATCATGGTCTGTGCGTTCGGATTGGCCCGTCGGACATGTTGAAGCTCTTCCTGTAGGAACGAGGCATAGATCACCGATCGATTGAAACCGCTGGCACGGACGGTCGCACAGACATCGTAAGCCAAGCCCCCCGTCTTCAGCTCCAGAATCAGGCCGATTCGACCGTTCGCCGTTTTGAGCACGTCGCCTAAAGTCGGAGGGCTCTGGCCGCCTCCGGCATCCAGTTTTCGAATATCGGAAAGAGTGAGCGCAGAAACACGCCCGCGACCATTCGTCGTGCGGTTGACCCGCTCATCATGCAGAAGGACCAGCTCGTCGTCGGACGTTCGCCGGATATCCACCTCAGTGAAGGCGCATCCGAGTGCGATCGCTTGCTCAATGGATACCAGGGTATTTTCCGGTGAGTACCCACAGGCTCCGCGATGCCCGATGCGAAGGACCTGTCGAGTGGGGCTTTCATTTAGCATTGGCTCTGTCCTACCATACCGCCGTGGCTGAAAAGAAATCGAAAAGAGCTCCGCTACCCAAAGGAGCGCGACGACGTCGGAAACCGACCGGTTCATCCACCGGTTTGGAAGCCGGGGATCTCCAAGCGGCTGCCCCGCCAGGTGCCGTGGCCGAGTTACATCGGCTGATCGAGACGGATGGAGGAAAAGTCCTCTCCATCTATCGCGAACCCTACGGGGGACATTGGTTGGTCCTTGCCGCTTTGCCGATCGACCTGGTCGAGCCGACGCCGTATCAGCGGAATCTTTCCGACACGCATGTCCGAAAATTGGAAGCGGTGATGGGGAAGATCGGCAGATTTCTCGACCCCATCATCGCCGTGCGAATCGCCAAACCCGACCATGAAGCGAAGTACTGGACACCGAACGGGAACCATCGTCTGTCGGCCATGCGGACCCTGGGAGCGAAGTGCATCATTGCGATCGTAGTTCCAGAAGCAACTGCCGCCTATCAAATTCTGGCGCTGAATACGGAGAAAGCGCATAACCTTCGCGAGAAGGCGTTGGAAGTGATCCGCATGTATCGGGAGCTGGCACAATTCGATCACGCTACGGAAGACACCTATGCCTTGGAATTCGAAGAACCGGCGTTGATCACGCTAGGGCTCTGTTATGAGGAACGGCCTCGGTTCAGCGGCGGGGCCTACCATCCGGTGCTAAAGCGAGCGGACGAGTTTTTGCAGAAACCGCTGCAGGCAGCATTGACCATTCGGCAGCAGCAGGCGAAAACGCTCTTGGAGCTAGACGATGTGATTGTCAAACAAGTCGAAGCCCTCAAGGCCAAGGGATTGACCAGTCCCTATCTCAAGAGCTTCGTCGTGGCTCGTGTGAATCCCCTTCGCTTTCGCCCGAAAGAGGCGCCCCCCTTGTCGTTCGATGACGCGTTCGACCGCATGATGCAGGCCGCCCAGAAGTTCAATCCGGACAAGATCAAGCTGGATGATCTGGCCAAATCCGGCGGAGCGCCGGACGACCCCGAGTGAGGATGCTGCAAAAGCCCTCCAGCCTCGTTCTCGGCTCGCTCCTTGCTGGACGAGCTTTTTCAGTATCCTCTGGAATCATTATGGTTCGTCTTGTTTCTGTCCAGAGCGCCCCTTTACAATGTCTCTGTACTTTTCTCGCAAGGAGGACGTCATGGGTCTTGCCGATAATAAATGTGTGCCCTGTCGCGGTGGTGTGCCGCCGTTACCGAATGATAGAACTCAGGCGTTATTGAAGGAGCTGGGCCGAGGGTGGTCGCTGAATGGGCAAGGGCATCTTGAGCGGTTGTATACGTTTAAAGATTTTGCTCAGGCGCTGGAGTTTGTGAATAAGATCGGAGCGGTTGCGGAAGCCGAGGGTCATCATCCTGATCTGTATCTGTCTTGGGGGAAGGTCAAGGTCGAGATCTGGACGCACAAGATCAACGGCCTGACTGAGAGCGATTTCTATCTGGCGGCCAAGGCTGATCGGGAATTCGAACCATTCCGATCTGCTGTCGGTTAGCCAGCAGCACAACTTCCTGCCATGAAGGGACGAGGCGGCAGATGAGCGACCAGTCTCAAATTGCGCTCGTCAACATGCCGTTCAGCTACGCCAAGTACCCCTCGATTCAGCTCGGCACGCTCTCTGCCCTGCTCAAATCCAATGGAATTCCCGTCGATTGTCACCATTTGAATGTCCGGTTCGCCCACCTGATCGGCGTGGAGTTGCACGAGAGCATTTGCGAGAAACGAGCGCTGTTCGGCGAGTGGCTATTCTCCCTTATCCTATTTCGAGACAACCCGAAACGGGCCGAGTACCCACGAATATTCAAACCGGTCTTCGAGCAGATCGCGCAAGAAAGTGGAAAGCCGATCGGTTACTTCGAGGAGATGGCGACCCGCATCGCTCCCCAGTTTCTGACCTGGGCCCTCACCGCCATCAACTGGGGACAGTACAAACTGGTCGGGTTTACCTCGACATTCGATCAAAACGTCGCGAGCCTCACGATGGCCAAGCTCATCAAGGATCTGTACCCGGACGTAACAGTCGTCTTCGGCGGCGCCAACTTCGACGGTGAAATGGGGCTTGAACATCTAAGGGCCTTTCCCTTTATCGATTACGTCGTGATCGGGGAGGGCGAACAAACCTTTCTCCCGTTAGTCCGTCAGATTCTGGAAGGCAACACAGAGCGCGCTCCTGACGGGGTGGCATACCAACAGGGCGGCCAGATCCGGTTCACGCCCAATCCGGCGCTCTTTTCCGATTTTGCGAAGACCGGTCCACCGGATTATGACGACTACTATCAGCTGCTTGCTAAACTCGGTCAGACGGCGCAGGGACTGGACCGTATTCTCTTGTATGAAGGCTCTCGCGGTTGCTGGTGGGGAGAAAAACATCACTGTACTTTCTGCGGGCTCAATGCACAGAGCATGAAGTTTCGGGCGAAGAAGCCCGTGCAGGTCTTACAAGAGATCGCCGATCTTTCCCAGCGCTACGACGCAGTCCGATTTCGGCTCGTCGATAACATCATCGACATGACTTATATCGAAGAACTCTTCGGCAAGCTGGCGGCGGAGCACTGTGACCTGGACGTATTTATCGAAACCAAGAGCAACTTGCAGAAGCGTCAAATCAAAACCTTGGCAGCCGGTGGGGTGAAATGCATGCAGCCGGGGCTGGAAAGCCTGAGCCACAATCAGTTGCTTGCGATGGACAAAGGCGCCACGCCGATGCAGAACATCATCTGCCTCAAGTGGAGTCTCTACTACCATGTGACGGTGCTGTGGAATATCTTGCTGGGGTTTCCTGGCGAGACCAACGAGGATTACCAGCGCCAGCTCGACCTGATTCCGTCACTGCTCCACCTGCAGCCGCCCGAGGCCACTGGTAAGTTTTGGTTACAGCGCTTCAGCCCCTACTTCACCAGGCCGCATGAGTATGGCATCCGCATCACGGGGCCTGGGATGGCGTATGAATATGTCTACGACGTGCACAAGATTGATCTGAACAAAATCGCCTATGATTTTGAGTACGAACTCGACAACTGGCCGGTGGATCCCCATGTGTATCAAGAGCTGGTCGCCGCGATTGAAAGCTGGCAGCGGATGCATAAGTCAAGCGATCGGCCATTTCTGTATTACTCGAAAGCTCCGACCTACGTGACCATCTACGACGGGCGCAATCCGAAGGCGCCGTCTCGTCGACGGCATGAGGGCTTAGCGGCGTTGGTGATCGAGATCTGTAATGAATCGGCGAAGAGCATGGAGCAGATTCGAACAGCTGTAGCGGGTCGCGCTGATTGCGACGATGCAGGCTTGTTACCAATCCTCAACGATCTCATGGCGCAGCGTGTCCTATACGAAGAGCGCGGTAAGTACTTTACGCTGGCTATTCCAGAAAATCCGTACTTGTAAACCTATCTTCAATCCACCGACCATGACCGCCCGCCGTCACGAAAGCCTATGATGTGCTGCTCTGGCTCATGGTTCGACTGGCTCACCATGAACGAATTCAAAGAATCTCTCCAGATCTTGCACGAACGGACTTCGGAGGCATTTTTACATCGATAACTTCTCCGCCACGTTTCGCATCTGCACGCCGTGGACGAGCGACGCGCCGCCGCGGATGGCGCAGGCGACGTGAACGGCTTCGGTCATCTCTTCGACATTTGATCCTTTCTCCAGCGACACTTGTGTATAAGCATCGATGCAGTAGGGACATTGCACGGTGTGGGCGACGGCGAGGGCAATGAGGGCCTTTTCTCGCTCGGTCAGTGCGCCTTCGGCAAAAACCGCGTCATAGTAGCCCTTGAACTTCTCCCACAAAGCTTTGTTGCCTTTCCCCATATCTGAAAACTTTCCCAGGTCGTGCGAGTGGTAATACGAGTCCATAGGAACCTCCTATCGCAATTCGTTGGTGAGAAGAAAAGAAAGAAGAACCGGTGGTGTGCTCAGGCATTGCCCGGAGGCATCGGGTCGGCCCCAGCCAAGGCTTTGGAGAATCGATCACCGACGATGTCGGTGGCCTTCGCCATGAGGTCCTTCACTTCTTGCCATTCATTAGGGAGTAAGTCCTGCTTCAACTGCGGATGGATCGCCCATTGGGCTTCGACTTGTGTTCCCTTTCGGGTGACCAGTACACGCAGCAATTCCACATCCCAGGTCTGGTCGGCAGGATTGTCGGTGGACGTCGACTTGTTCGGTTGCTCAGGAGGGATCGCCTGCGCCATACGTAGCCCTCAGTGTAAATTGCTCATGCAACATCCTATTACTGTATTCGGGGGCATTGAGTATATCAAGGGGTCTCTTGGTGGAGAACTGCGAGCATCGCTTCGTGGATCCGTCCATTGCTGGCAACGAGTTCCTGCCCATAAATTGACAGATCTTTCCCGCTGAAATCAGTCAGCCGCCCGCCAGCCTCTCGCACGATCACGGAGCCAGCTGCCATATCCCATGGATTGAGCCGCACTTCCCAGAACCCATCGAAGTGTCCCGCCGCCACATAACAGAGATCCAATGCGGCGGAGCCCGTTCTCCTGAGGCCTTGGGCCTTGAGGGCAAATTTGACGAAATGATCGAGGTTGTTTCGCGGCGTTTCTCTGATGTCATAGGCAAAGCCCGTCACCAACAGGCTGACGTCAAGCGCCATCGTGTTGGACACATGGATAGGGCGACCGTTCAACTGCGCGCCGCGATGTTCAATGGCCGTGAACAGTTCATTCCGTGAGGGGTCGAAGACTGCGCCAAGCACACAGCGCCCCTGGTACTCAAGGCCGATGGAGACACAGTAGGCTGGATAGCCATGCGCAAAATTGGTTGTTCCGTCCAGTGGATCGATGATCCATAGATAGGGCGACTGCCCCTCTTCGAGGCGACCGCGCTCTTCGGCCAAGAATCGATGGGTGGGAAAATGAGCCTTGATACGGTCAATGACACACTGTTCGGCAGCACGGTCTGCGTCAGTGACTAAATTAATTGGATTCTTGTACTCGATGTGGAAACCGGCTTCCGCGTATTTAAGCAGCACAGCGCCGGCTTCCTGGCTGGCGGCGACCGCTACTTCGAGAAGGGCGTCAGGTGAGAATAGCTCGTGGGACATCAACACCGTCGGATTGTAGCATGATTGAACTATCAAGTCGGGTAAATTTGGTGAGCTTAGCCTGTACAAGGCTTATCGACATGGCCTAGTAAAGAATTACTTGCGTGCAACATGACAATCACTATCGACAATGTATGATTAGACGAATGAGTCTTGACATAATGTGCAAGCAATGCTATAAAGCAAGCATGCTTCACATGAGGAGCGTGTGGAAGAATTAACAGACATTCTCGTTGGTCTGGAGCAACGGATCAACGCATACAGAAGTCGGTTCCAGGAGCTGGAGAAGAAGCGCCGGCGACTTGATGACGAGATCGCCACCATTAAGAAATACCTTGAGCTTGCTGAAACCCTCTACCGTGTCGAGGCTGACAAGGCTAAGCTCGCCAGTCTCTCCAATCAAATCATCACAACGGACGATTCCAAGGGCCTTCGGCCTGGGCCGGTGATGGACGTCACCGATCAATCCCGCGAAATTTTACTTGGACGGAGTAAGTATGTTGGGAAAAGTGTCCCGCAAGCTGCCTATGAAATACTCCGGGAATCCAATCGGGCGATGCATGCCAAAGAGCTCGTTCAGCGCTTAATCGAAGGCGGATTGCAGATTAAAGGGAAAACACCGCTCACGTC
>Ga0073934_10003113_pt1 | contig 31593 bp, 18 predicted proteins | sample LarsenN4metaG_FD_76834 | JGI IMG/M metagenome (GOLD analysis project Ga0073934, IMG submission 76834) | Hot spring sediment bacterial and archeal communities from British Columbia, Canada, to study Microbial Dark Matter (Phase II) - Larsen... ...
CCTCGGTCAAAATCACATCGACGTCGCCAAAACGCCCCTCGAGCGGGTGATGATCGATGCAAATTTTGGTGACACTGATTTGCCGCAGCAGTTTGCCGAGATCGCGCAGCCGCTCCCAATCGCTGATGTCGAGAATGAAAACCGCGTCAACGTCGCGAACCAATTCGCCGTGTTTGCCGTTGTCATAAAGCTCGATGTCGCCGCGCGCATCGAGAAATTCGATGTTTTCCGGCGTCGGGCTGTGGTTGAAAATGTGCGCTTTTTTTCCGAGATCGCGCAGGCAGTGCGTCAAAGCGATTTCGGAGCCGATGCCGTCGGCGTCGGCGTTGACGTGGGTGGTGAGGACGAACGTCTTGCCGTTTTGAATAATCGCCTGAATTTTTTGTAGCGCCTCCGCGTCGATCATATTGCGAATCCTTTCTTTAAAATTCTCCTGCTCATCTTGCTATTTTATCATCACCTTCCCAAACCCGCTGTTCCCATTTGCATCTATAACTTTGACCGCCAAAATGCTTGTTGCCGTTGGCGCCGGGTTCGCTGCAAGAGTAAACTGAAACGTTTCGCGGCGCTGGTCGGCGACGTTGTCAACCGGATAAATTAACTGCCACTTGTCGGCATCGACGGCATACCAAGCCTCTTTGAGGCGGGAGAGCTGATCAACGGCCTCGAAGCTCGCCTGCCATTGCGCGCCACTTTTTTGGACGACGAGATTCTTGATCTCGGGCGGCGTGTTGTCAACAATAAAAATCTCACTCACTTTTTCGCTTGCAAGCGCCAGGCTGGGAGGATTGCTGCGCTGATCGGAAGCGGTGATCCGAATTTGATATTCGCCGTCCGGCAGCGCCTGGCTGTCCCAGGTGTAGACCGTGCCGGCGTAATCCTTCGCCAGCTCGCGCCAGGCATTTTCACCAACGGCGCGAATCTCAATCCGATAAATGAGGCGGTCGTTATTTTCATCACGCGCCTGCCAGCCGATGGATTGCGCGCCTTTCTGAAATGTTTTGCGGCCGCTTTCGGGCAGGGGAATGCTTTTGACGCCGGGCGAGCCGCCATCCTGGCCGTTGCTCAAATGATTCGCAGCTTGTTCTTTGGCTTCCGGAAAAGCCTCGCCGGGATTATAAATGTTGATCGCGGTCACCTCCGGCGCGACATTCTTTTGCAGATAAGAAACCTGCACGCGCTTGACCACGGCGGAGGTTTTGCCGCTGCTCGTCATTTCGAGTTTCCATTGCAGAAAACGCGCCGACGAACTGGCGATCGCGCCGCCGGTGGCCGGACCTTGCACCGCCGCCCAATCGCTCCAAGTTTTATCGGGCTTGCCGGTGTTGCCGCTGCGTGTAAAAAGCCGGGCCTGTCCTTCGCCGGACGGCGTGACGGCGGGCGTCTGCCAATTCACTGCGCCCCACTGCGACGGCACTTTCGCATCGATGACATCGGAAAGATATTCGCCTTTCTCACGCGCCGCCGGCTGCATCATTTGCAGTGTGCCGGCATTCGCCGTCGTGAGCAGATAAGTGTCGTTCAATCCCGCGAGAATGGAAGTGATTTGAGACGACTCCAACTGAAAAAGCAGCGTGCGCGCGCCGTCATCGGCCAGACGATAAACGCGCCCTTGATCTCCGGTGCCGATGAGCAGGCTGCCGCTCGTTTCCAGCAGCATGGCGTGAATGCGATCTTGCCGCGAGTTCCACAACGTTTTCACCATGCCGTCCTGATTGCAGCGATACACCGCGCCGGCGCTTTTTCCGGCCTGGCCCGATGCGACAATCGCTGGCGGCAGTTGCGGCTGGTCTTCGCTGGAGGCGCTGATGATGATTGGCGGGCCTTCTTCTTCATCCGGCTCGTTGCTTTCGACATGCGCCACAGGTGTTGGAACAAGACCGGGCGGAGTTTTCGCTTCACCGGCGGCGGCGGCATAAACGGCGCCGTCGCGGCCAATCGCGAGCTGATGAATTTCCGGAAAGGCCGCATCATACAAAACACTCACCGCTCCGGCCGCCGTCAAGCAATACAAATAACCGTTGCCGCTCGAGCCGGCGTAAAGAGTTCCCGAGTTTTTATCCAGCGCCAAACTGCGAATGTGTTTTTCCTCGCTCTGGAAAAAAATCTCGGCTTTGCCGTTGGGCTGAACGAGATAAACACGGCCCGGCTCGCCGGTCGCCACGTACAAAGCGCCGTCTTGGCGAGGCGCGATGCACCAAATGTATTTCGCCTCCGGCTTGAAAAACGGCTGCGCTTTCTCCCGCCCAAGCGGGACGCTCTGTCGATAAATCTGCCCGTCAGGCGCAGTGGCGATGTAAAGATTGTTTTGCGCCAGCGCCATCGCAAAAACGGCAACTTCGGCGCCAGTGAAAACCGTATCGGGTTTTGATTTTTCCGTTACGCGCAGCACCAGCGCCGGATTGCCGCCGCCGATGTAAATGCCGCCCTGGATATCGCTCGCGGCGCACCATAGATACGGCACGCTCGCGCGCATAAGCTCGCGCACCGCCGGCGCCAAACGCATTTGCCCGAGCGCGTCAATGGAAATGCCGAGCGCTTTGCCTTTTTCCAAATCCTCTTGCGTGACAAAAGCTTTAAACTGCGGCGAGCCGGCGAAAAGTCCGGCGGCAAGAATGAGTGCGAAAACACAAACGACTTTTTTGATCTGCATGGTGGTTCCAGTTTGAATCTTTCTTTGAAAAGTTCTTCATCAACCGCTTATAGTTTTTTACGAACCCCAAATGCACGCGAATGTTCGCTAATTTTTATTCGCGTTAATTCGCGATTGGCAGTTTTGGTAGCGGCAAGACGCCGCGCAGGATCTTGAACCCAAAGAACCTCTACAAACAGAGCAGATTTTTGATGACACAAAATTAAATGCACACAAAAACAAGCAATTTTGTGAGATTTCACTTCTGTGCCCAATTTCTTTGTTGTCGGCTGCGCCTGTAAGGTTTGAGGCGAAGCTTCGTTGGATGTTTTATAAGCGCAATTTAAGGCGCAAGGTTTTCAGTCCCGACACCGCGAAGGGCTTGAAATCTTTTGCCGCGGCCTCGAACGAAAGCGATTGGCGCGTTTCAGCCACAACCTGCTCGCGCGCAAACGAGGAATTGCCCTTCAAATTTTGCGATTGCAAAATCGAATAAATCGACGGCGGCAGGGAAGAAAGCTGCTCGCCTTCGATGATCAAGCCCTGATCCGGCTGGCGCAGTTGGTAATAAAGGAAATCATTGCGGCGGCGCTCTTGCAGAATCGACAGCAGTTGATGAAAGCTGCGCGCGACAAACCGGCCGGGCGCCGATCGCGCCTCGAGTTGCGTCATGTCATCGCCGCCGCCGACGTTGATCGTCAGAAAGCGGCCCTCAGCGTTTTTCGGAATGGCGAGTTTTTGGTGCAACAATTTCTCCGGACCTTGAAACGGCTTGAGCCGGGCAAAAACCGTGACCGTCTCGCCAGGCTCGACTTCGCCGCGATCGATCCACACCTGCTCAATGCTGGCGCTGCGCCGGCCCGGTATCGAAGTGAAATGCAAATCAACCCGCGCCAGTTTGGCCGGTTGAAAATTATTCGCCATGATCGCGCCCAGCGTCGAGGCCACTTCGCCGGTGGATTTCAAAATGCCGCTCACAAATCCGAAGCCGCCGATCGGCGTGAAACCGGGATAGAAATCGGCGAGATTTATTTTCCGGCCGCTTTGCAATTGAATGCTTCCGGCAAGCTGCAAGCTATTTTCTCCGGTCGCCAGCCGTCCCGATTCCAGCGCATTGACCAGCACGAAACGCATGATCAGCGGCATCAGCGTGTTGATCGTGCGCTCTTCCGTGAAGCGAAACTCGAATTGAGAAGTTTTGCCCACCTCGTCCGTGTAACGCACCGTCATCGGCGTCAAGCCGGGCGACGCGCCGACTACACCGAAGATGCCCGTCGTGCGATCCTGGCGCAACGTCCCGACCAGGCTCGCGCTTTCACCCAATTTGAAAGAGCCAAAATCACTCGGAACAACCAGCAGAATCTTCGCCAAAGAAATCGGCATCTCGACCGGGCCGGTGTCAAAAAAGGGATGGCCGAACGCGAGCACGCGATTGTCCCGGCGATAAGTCACTGTGCCAATGGCTTCGATGTCGGCGTCGCCGGTCATCAACACCGCGCCGATGGCCGCGCCGGGTTGGAGCAAGGCCGCGCTTTCGGCATCAAAACCTGTGGCGTTGGCTCGCGGCAATGATGACCCGCCGCCGCTGATGACTTGGAATCCGGCGGGATTAAGCAAATTCGCGGCCTGCTCGACAAGCTGCGGCTGCATGCCGCCAAATGCCAGCGGCAAATCGAGCGGGCGAATCGCGCCGATGAGCGCGGCGCGGCGCTGCAACAAATCCTGCGGCAAAAAATTTTCCCAGGACACTTCGGCCAAACCCAGCGCCATGTCGAGAAACTTGTTGGGCGCCGGCGGCACAAAAGCCGCCAATTCGCGGTCGCGGGTTTCCTCGCGATTGAAAATTTCCAGCATTTCTTCGATGGGCGTGACGCCGGCCAAATGCTCCCGCAGAAAAATCCCGATCGAATACGACAGCGCGCCGATCATCTTGCCGTTGACGTAAATCGGGCTGCCGCTCATGCCGGCCGCAACGCCGGTCTGTTCGGCTTTCCCGTCTTTCAAGCGGATGATGATCAAATTGCGCTTGGGATAAAAGTTGCGCATGATGTCGACGACTTCGATGGAAAATTCTTCCGGGCGGTCGCCGCGAAAAACCGTCCGGCCAACGCCGGTCATCCCGGGCTTGACCTCGGCAAGCGGCATGAAATCTTGCGCGATGAGGCGAAAAGGTTGAGCGGCAAGAAAAGTTAAAATAAGGAAAAAACGACGCATGTTCTTATCCGTAGAAGTTGAGTTTACAAAATACATCATTCCGAGGAAAATTGCAAGCCCGGAATTTCTCTTTCACAAAACCTGAGCGAGTATAAAAAATTGCCCTTTCTCAAAAAGTCTGCCCACGATTATTCTCCCATTTGATCTGCGAGTATTTTTTTAGCCGCCTCCAACTGTCCGCTGGTGAACACGAACTGTCTTGCCAGCGGACAGCTTTTTAAAAATGGCATCATTCCATGCTGGCGTAACCTTTTGAAAAAACAAAAGGGCATGATTGTTGGATAACCTCTGGTGGTTCAGTATCAGCTTTCTGGGAGAAAAAAACATGCTCAAAAGCTATTTCAAAATCGCCGTGCGCAATCTGCTTCGGCATAAAAGCTATTCGCTGATCAACATTGTGGGCCTCGCCATCGGCATGGCGTGCTGCATTTTGATTCTGCTTTACGTGCAGAATGAATTGAGCTACGATCGCCATCACGAGAAGGCCGATCGCATTTATCGCGTCGCTTCGGATCATAAATTTGGCGGCAATCATTTTCAAATGGCCGTGTCGCCGGCGCCGATGGCTGAAGCGCTCGTCAGGGATTTCCCTGAAGTCGAGAGCGCCGCGCGTTTTCGCGGCTACGGCAGCTTTCTGATCAAAAAAGTAGGCGAGCAAAATTTTAAAGAAGAGCGGGTGATCTTTGCCGATAATGCGATCTTCGATATTTTCACGATTCCCTTGCTCGCCGGCGATGCCAAGGCCGCTTTGACCGCGCCCAACACGGTGGTCATCAGCCAGTCCACCGCCAAAAAATATTTTAGCGAAGACGATCCGGTGGGTCAATCGCTGCTCTTCGATAATACCGCCGTCTATAAAATTACCGGCGTCTTCGCTGATATGCCGGACAACGGCCACTTCCACTTTGACTTCATTGCCGCGCTGATTTCGAGGGACGAAAGCCGAAACGGCTTATGGGTCAGCAATAATTTCAGAACGTATCTTCTGCTCAAAGCAGGAGGGCAGCCCGCCGCGCTCGAAGCCAAGTTTCCTGAAATGATCAGAAAATATGCCGGCCCGCAGGTGCAGGAGTTCCTCGGCGCCAGCTTCGAGGCCATGGTGCAGCAGGGAAATCAAATGCGTTTTTACTTGCAGCCGCTGCGCGATATTCATTTGCACTCCGACTTGAACGTGGAGTTCGAGCCGAACGGCAATATCAAATACGTTTACATTTTTTCCGCGATTGCGTTTTTCATTCTGCTCATCGCCTGCATCAATTTCATGAATCTCGCCACCGCCCGCTCCGCCAATCGCGCCAAGGAAGTCGGCATTCGCAAAGTCGTCGGCTCGTATCGCCGCCAGCTCGTCGGGCAATTTCTTGCCGAGTCGATTTTTTTGAGCGTCATCGCGGTGATGCTGGCACTGGTGGTGGTGGAATTGATTCTGCCCGCCTTCAATAATCTGGCGGAAAAAAGTCTGCAAACTTTTTACTTTGGCAATTGGCCGTTGCTGGCCACGCTCATCGGCATTACGCTGCTGGTCGGCGTCGTCGCCGGCAGCTATCCCGCTTTCGTGCTCTCATCGTTCAAGCCGGTGAGTGTTTTGAAAGGCGCCAAGTCCGCCGGCGCCAGATCGAGCCGGCTGCGCAGCGTGCTGGTGGTGTTTCAATTCGCCGCCTCGGTGATTCTGATTGTGGGCACGCTCATCATCAAAAATCAGTTGCACTACATTCAAAATAAAAACCTCGGCTTCAACAAAGAGCAGGTCATCGTTCTGCACGATGCTTATGCGCTGGGAGAAAAATTGGATGCTTTCAAAAACGAAGTTATGCGCAATCCAAGCACGATCAGCGCCACGGTTTCCGGCTATCTGCCGGTCAGTTCCAATCGCAATGACACGGGCTTTTGGCCGGAAGGCCAACGCGCCGGCGACAATCCGGTTTCCATGCAAATCTGGAATGTGGATTACGGCTACGTTGAAACGATGGGCATGGAAATCGTTGCGGGCCGGAATTTTTCCGAGACGTTCGGCGCCGATTCCTCGGCGGTCATTCTCAATGAGAGAGCGGCCAAGATGTTCGGTTTTGGCGACCCTCTCGGCCAGAAGATTTACACGTGGGCCTTTACGCCTGGCCAGGGCATCGACCGCGACCGCACGATTCCACACACGGTGATCGGCGTGGTCAAAGATTTTCACTTTGCCTCGCTGAAGTCGAATATCGGCGCATTGGGCTTGCGCCTGGGCCGCAGCCGCGGCTTCATTTCATTCCGCTTCAAAGTGCAGGAAGTTGCTGCGTTGATCGCTTTCCTGGAAAATAAATGGAAAGAATTTGCCCCGGATCAACCGTTTGCCTACTCTTTTCTCGACGAGCGCTTCAGCAACATGTATCGCGCCGAGCAAAAAGTCGGCGACGTTTTCAGCGTTTTTGCAGGTCTCGCCATTTTCACCGCTTGTTTGGGATTGTTCGGCCTGGCCTCATTCATGACCGAGCAGCGCACCAAAGAAATCGGCGTGCGTAAAGTTTTGGGCGCTTCCGTTTCTCAAATCGTCATTTTGCTTTCCAAAGATTTCACACGGCTGGTGTTGCTTGCCATCGCCATCGCCGCGCCGGTGGCTTATTTCGCGATGAATCGCTGGCTGCAAGATTTTGCGTATCGCATTCAAATCGGTGTTGAAACATTTTTGCTGGCCGGCGGAATGGCGCTGCTCATCGCACTGCTCACCGTGAGCACGCAGGCGATCAAAGCCGCGCTGGCGAATCCGGTGGAGGCGCTGCGGTACGAGTGAAGCAAAAAAGATAAACCGATAAAAAGATGAAAAGACAGAAAAAACGTTTCAATAATTGTCCTCAATTGTCCTCGGACCTCGGACAAAAGACCTCGGACCAAGGAGACCTTATGAGCTTGAAAGAAATTTTGCAAAAGATCGTTGACAACGGCGAGCCGATTTTGTTGAGCGACAAAGAGATGGAAAGTTGATTTTTGTGCAGATGTTTTCAGTAAACAGACGGCGAGTTTCTAATCACTGAGAATTAGGAAAAATGGCTATGCTCAAAAGCTATTTTAAAATTGCGCTACGAAATCTTCTCAAACACAAACTCTACTCACTCATCAACATCTCCGGCCTCGCGCTGGGCATTGCCGGCAGCACGCTGATGCTGCTCTTCATTCTCGACGAGCTGAGTTACGAGCGCCATCATGAGAAGGCCGAAAGAATTTATGCCGTGTTCAATCACTGGAATTTCGGCAACTATGAAGCGACGGGCGAGACGATTGCTCCGGCGATGGCGCCCGCATTGAAGGAAGAATATCCGGAGATTGCGGCGGCGGTGCGATGCTGGCGTTGGAGCCGGCCTTTGGTCATTTACCAGAACAAACGGTTTTATGAAGATCGCTTCGTTTTTACCGATCCCGAAGTGTTCGACGTTTTTACTTTTTCTTTTATTGCAGGCAATCCGCAAACGGCGCTGCGCGAGCCGTACGCAGTCGTTTTAACCTCGACCGCCGCGCAAAAATATTTCGGCAACGAGAATCCCGTCGGCAAGCGCATTTCGTTTTGGGATAACGCCGACGCCAGCGTGCTGCGCAGCCGCGCGTTCAACGGCAATGCGTTTGATTTGACCGTCACCGGCGTGGTTCAGGATTTCCCGCACAATTCCAATCTCGAATTTGATTTTCTCGCGTCGTTCTCCACTTTCGGCGACGCCTATCAAAAAGAAATGTGGAGCACGGGGCCGGTGACTTATCTCTTGCTCAATGCGGGCGCTTCGGCGCAAGCGCTCGAAGCAAAATTGCCCCCATTTGTGGAGCAACACATCGGCAGTGAATTACAGCGCGCGGGGCAACAAGCCAAGCTTTTTCTCGTGCCGCTCAAAGAGATTCGCCAATACTTTTTCGGCGGCATGGCCTACATCTTTGCGCTTGCAGCGCTGGCCGTGCTCATTTTGGTGATTGGCTCCATCAACTTTATGAATCTGGCTACCGCACGTTCGGCGCATCGCGCCAAAGAAGTCGGTGTGCGCAAAGTCGCGGGCGCGAGACGACGGCAGCTCGTCGTGCAATTTTTAGGGGAATCAATAGTCATGGCGTTTGCGGCGCTGCCAATCGCGTTGGTTCTTGTCGAATTGGCCTTGCCGGAGTTCAACGCGATGATCGAAAAACGATTGGCGCTCGACATTTTTCAAAACGCGCCATTGATTTTGGGTTTACTCGCGATGATCTTTTTGACCGGCATCATCGCGGGCAGCTATCCCGCGCTCTTTCTCTCCAAGTTTCAAGCCGAGAATGTTTTGAAGGGAAGCTTCGCGCCAGGCAAACGCAGCCGCATTTATCGCGTTCTCACTGTCTTTCAATTCGCCGTCGCGGTGATTTTGCTCATTGCCGTTGCGGTGCTGCAAGAGCAAATGGAATATGCGCGCACCAAAAATCTCGGCTTTGACAAAGACCAAATCGTCGTCATTCCGAACTGGCGCACGGAGTTTATTCAAAAAAATTACGCGGCGTTTCGCAACACCGTGCTGCAAAATCCCCGCATCATTGGCGCAACCGTCACCGCGCATTATCCGGGCTACGCGGCTTCCAATGAAACTTATACGCCCGAAGGCTCCGAGGAGAAAATCCGCTTCGATGCGCAATGGGGCGATCACGATTTCCTCAAAACCTTTGGCTTCCAACTGATCGCAGGCCGAGATTTCTCGCGCGAGCTTCAAACCGACGCCGGCGAAGCTGTTATTATCAATGAAACAGCAGTGGAACGGCTTGGCTGCTCTTCGACGGCTGAGGCCATCGGCAAGCGTTTGAATGAAAACGTCACGATCGTTGGCGTCGTCAAAGATTTTCACATATTCTCATTGCACCAACAAATCGCGCCCGCGGCGATTCGTTTGGTGCCAACGGATCGCCTGCCGGATTGGTGGAATAATTATTTTGTCGCGCTCAAAATTCAACCCGCTCAAGTTGCGCAAACTATTGACGACTTGAAGCGCACATGGGAATCGTTCTTCCCGAATCGTCCATTTGTGTATTCTTTTCTCGATGATCAATTTGCCCGCTTTTACGAAGCCGAACAAATTGCCGGCAAGCTCACGAGTATCTTTTCGATCTTGACCATCGTTATTGCGTGCTTGGGCTTGTTCGGCCTCGCGGCTTACACCACCGAGCGTCGCACCAAAGAAATCGGCATCCGCAAAGTGCTCGGCTCCTCAGTCTCGAATATTGTTGCATTGCTTTTCAAAGAATTTGTCAAGCTGGTTCTCATTGCCAACGTGATCGCGTGGCCGATTGCGTATTTCGCCTTAAATCAATTTTTGCAAGTTTATGCTTATCGCATTTCGATCAACTGGCTCACATTTGTCGTGGTTGGCGCTTCGACATTTCTGCTCGCATTGCTGACGGTGAGCACGCAGGCGCTCAAAGCGGCGCTGGCGAATCCGGTTGAGGCGTTGCGGTACGAATAGCAAAGCACAAAGCGCAGAGCGTATTTCATCGCGCTCTGCGAGGAGGACATGGATATGAAAAAAGCACGATGCGCTTTTGGAATGACCTTTTGTTTTTTATTCTCCACTGTATGCGCGCAAAACCCAGTGGATGAAGGCAAGAAGTTATTTGACGCCAAGAAATATGACGAAGCAAAAGCGATATTTGAGCAGGTCGTAAAATCAAAACCCCACGATGCTCAGGCTAATTACTTCCTGAGCCGGATTTATCTTCACTCCGGCGACTTCGAACAAGCGCAAAAATATCTGGAAAAAGCTGTGGAAATCGACGAGGGCAATATTGACTATCATCTCGCGTTGGCTAATGTATACAGCGAAAAGGCCAGAAGAGCCGGTTTTCTTTCGGCGGCTCGATGGGCGGGTAAATGGAAAGCCGAGCTTGAAAAGGCCTTTGCAATTGACGCCAAAAATCTTGAAGCGAGGAGGCGGTTAATCAACTATTATCTCAATGCTCCTGCCATCGGCGGTGGCGATAAGCAAAAAGGAAAAAAGTTGGCCGAAGAAACCATAGCCATAGATGAGATTCAGGGACGGCTTCTTCTGGCTTACGCCTTTCGGCAGACCAAAAACATAGAACTGGCCATAGCGGAATATGAAAAAGTGTTGCAATTAGATCCGCAAAATGGCGCCGCTTATAATGCCTTAGGCTACGCCTTTCTCCGCCAGAAAGACTACGATGCTGCGGAGCAAAATTTTAAAAAATACGTCGAGGGGGCTCGTGATGACCCCAATGCTTATGACAGTTTGGGCGATTGCTATGCCGAACGTGGGATGATAAATGAGGCGATGGCGCAATATCAAAAAGCGTTGGAGACCGACTCCACGTTTTCTGCTTCCCGCTTCAAATTGGCTGAAGAGTACGAAAAGAAACAAATGACAGAGAAAGCAATTTTTCACTACGAGCAAATCATTGCACTAACCCCAGCGGATATCAGAGCAGAGGATGCCGGGAAACACATAAGGAAGCTGAAAAAATGAAAGAAGCCTGGGAGGTGAGCGATGTCAGACTTCTAAAGATTTATCGGGTAGTGGCAATCCTTCAAAAATCTTGCTTACGGGCAGCTCAAATCCAGGCAAAAGCTCCGGCGCGGTCAATACGTCTCTAACGCTGTGCTTGCTCGTTGCCGTGCAAACCAGCACCTCGCGCGTGTCGGCAATGACCACCCACACGATTTGTGTGCCCTGCTCGAGATACGCGTCAACTTTGTTCATGACCTTCAGGAAATTATCCTCGGGCGAGATGATTTCAACCGCCAAATCGGGCGCGAGATCTGCAAAACGCCATTGCTCTTTCGGCACGCGCTCTTTTTTTACAAACGCAATATCGGGGATGCGCGATTGATTCCGGCGTTCCGGCCAAAGCTGAAAATTGGTTTCGGTCACGGCTTCGCCAATAGGATTCTGTTCCAAATATTGATCAAGCTTTGCCCCGATTCGTATTTGGATTTTGCCATGCCCAAAGGCTGCCATTTTATAAACCACCTTTCCATTGTAAAGTTCGGCGGGATATGGAAGCGAGGTTCTTTCCAATTCATCGACGGTGACGTCGGTGCGTTGCTCAATGGGAAGAGCAGGGTTGTCCGCGGTAGAAAGGGTCCTGCTGGGCGGCGCCCCAACTTCAATGATGTCAGTGGTTGCGGCCATTTTTTTCTCCTGCAAGAATGGGGTTTGGAATTGACTCTATCTATGGTTGCGCTATTTAATCTTGTGTTTGAAAATATACGGATATTTCACGGCAAAATCAAGGTCGTGGGCCAAAAACTTTAATCGGAGAAAGTCATGTTCAAAAACTACCTCAAAGTCGCCTACAGAAATCTTGTGCACAACAAGCTCTACGCCGTCATCAATATTTTCGGCTTGAGCGTTGCCATGGCGTATGCCATCGTGGCTTACCTGAATCACACTTACAATTACAACTTCGATGCCTTTCACCCCAATGCCGAGAGGATTTTTCGAATCAAGACCATCAGGCTACTCAACGGGCAGGAGCAGAGTTGGGCTAATGTGCCGCGCCCGCTGGCTCCGGCGCTTCAGGAAGATTTCCCCGCCATCGAAAGAGCGGTGCGCCTGACCAGGAGCAACGCGATATTCAGGTACGGCGATAAAATTTTCAACGAGAGTGTCCTGCACGTCGATCCAGGTTTTTTTGAGATGTTCAGTTTTCCGCTGAAATACGGCAACGCCGGAGGACTGCAGGAGAAGAACAAGCTTGTGCTGAGCGAAGCGCTGGCGAGCAAATATTTCGGCAATGAAAATCCCATCGGCAAGCAAATCACTTTGCGCTATGGCGACGGCCAGCCGCGCGATTTCTTCGTGAGCGCGGTGGCGCAAAAAATTCCCGACCACTCCAGTATCCAATTCGATGCATTGGCTGCGCTCGACGTTCTTTTGGACGTCGGGAGTGATAAAGCAAACGATTGGTCGGACTGGACGCACGCGGCTTTTGTGCAAGTCTCCAATCCCGACGAGACCGCGACCATCCAGCGCCAATTAGATCGCTACATCGCCGCGCATAATGCCGTTGCGCCCGATTGGCAGATCGCGCGCTTCTATTTCGATCCTTTGCGCGGACTCGCCATGCACGCCTGGGATGAGAACCTCCGTGGCGACGTCCTGAAGCCCGCCATGCATCCGGCCGGGATGATTTCGCCCACCATCATTGCGGCGCTCTTGTTATTGATGGCTTGCTTCAATTACATCAACACCGCGATTGCTTTCTCTTCAAAACGTTTGAAAGAGATCGGCGTGCGCAAGGTGATTGGCGGCAGCCGCCGCCAGTTGATCGCGCAATTCATGAGCGAAAACATTTTGCTCTGCGTCATCGCCATGATCGTCGCGCTGGCGCTCGCCGAAATCTTCGTGCCGATTCACGACAATATGTGGACGTACTTCGAGCTTACCCTCGATTATTCCGAAAATGTCGGACTGCTCATGTTTCTCGCGGGACTGCTGTTGACGATGGGAATCATCGCCGGCGGTTATCCGGCTTTTTACATCAGCGCCTATCATCCGGTCACGGTTTTGCGCGGCCAGCAGAAGTTCGGCGGAACCTCCTGGTTCACTCGCGTGCTGCTCACCTTTCAATTTACCGTGTCGATGCTGGCGCTCATTGCGGGCCTGGTCTTCATCCGGAATGCGGACTTTTTGAAAAATTTGGATCTCGGCTACGACAAAGATCTGGTCGTGGTCGTGCCGTTGCCGGAGGCGAAATATTACGAGCCTTACCGCCACGCCGTCGAGAAAAATCCGAACCTTGTCAGCATTGCCGGGAGCCGGCAACACGTCGGCCGCACTTGGTACACGCGAACGGTCGAGAGCGCGGCCTTCAAGACACAGGCCGATATTCTGCGCGTGAGCGACGATTATCTTTCGACCATGAAGCTCCGCCTCACGGCCGGCAGAGATTTTGATCCGGACTTGACCACGGATCTGGCTGAAGCGGTGATCGTCAATCAGAAGTTGGTGGATGAATTTGGATGGAAAGAGCCGCTCCAACAAACCGTGACGTTCGACAGCGCGCGCTACACGGTCATCGGCGTGGTGGAGAATTTTTACAACGACGGCGTTTGGCGGCCCATCAATTCCTGTATTTTTCGGATGGTCAAGCCGGAAGAGTTCCTCTTCATGATCGCGCGCGTGCAAAGCGAGAGCTTGAAAGCGACGAGTGAATTTTTGCGCAGCGAATGGCAGCGCGTGGCGCCCGACGTTCCATACGAAGGATATTTTCAGGATGAAGTCATGGCCGAAGCGATCTCCGTCAGCGAGAGCATCAAGATCATGTTCATCTACATCTCGGGCTTGGCAGTGGCCATCTCGGCCATGGGACTGTTCGCGCTGGTGTCGTTGAATATTGCCAAAAGAACGAAGGAGTTCGGCATCCGCAAAGTGCTCGGCGCGACGGTGATCCACATCGTCAATCTTGTCAACAAAGAGTTCGCGCGTTTGCTGATCGCCGCCGGATTGATCGCTTCCGTGTGCGGTTACTTTGCCGTGAAAGCGCTGATCGCGAGCATTTACGCCTACCACGTCGGCTTCAGCGTCACGCCGTTCATACTGGCGGGGTTCGCGGTCTTCTTGATCGCCGTGCTAACTGTCGGCTCGCAAGTGCTCAAAGTCGCCACGGCGAATCCGGTGGATTCGTTGCGGTATGAATGAGCTGAGGGCGGAGAGCGGAGGGCATGGAGCAAAGAGCGAGAAGATATAGATGTTCCAAGCTCCAAGCCCTCAGCCCTCTGCTCTAAGCCCTCTGCGAAAGGAGATCATTATGCTGAAAAATTATTTAAAGATCGCCGCCAGAAATTTGTTCAAGCACAAGGCTTATTCCTTCATCAACATCGCGGGACTGGCCATTGGCATGGCGTGTTTTCTGCTCATTCTGTTTTACGTCCAATTCGAAAAGAGCTATGATAATTTCCACGTCAATGGCGGCCGTATTTATCGCGTGCTTCGCGAATCTGTTGCTGAAGGATATGTGGACAGGCGCGCCAATACTGGCGCCCCATTAGCGCCGCTGCTGTTGCAAGACTTCCCTGCCATCACTAATGCCGTTCGCTTCACAAATTTCTTCGAAGGCCTTGTTTGTGCCAACGACAACTGTTTCAACGAGACGCGCTTTTTCTTTGCGGACAATTCGGTTTTTGACGTGTTTACCTTTGCGTTGCGGCTTGGAAGAGATTCCAGCCAATTCGCATCTCAAATTTGATTCTCTCGCCTCGTACCCCAGTCTCCGCTCTATGGTGGGAAATCAGTTCGTAGATCACAACTGGGAGAGTCCGACGTGGGTGTATGTTCAATTGCAGGCAGGGTATTCTGCTCAGGAATTGGAAAAGCAGTTCTCCGCCTTTGTCGAAAAGTACGTGGACAAGCAGCAATTTGCTTCTGTAAAGTTCAGTCTGCAACCGCTCAAAGACATCTATTTCCATTCGCTCGGCATGGGTGGACTCTTCGGCGACTTCGGCATACCTTTCATCTCGTTTGTTCTGCTGATCATCGCTGGCTTGATTCTCTTGATTGCCTGCATCAACTTTATGAATCTGGCGACCGCCCGTTCCGCCACCCGTGCCCGCGAAATCGGCGTGCGCAAAGTGCTCGGCGCCAATCGGTTTCGACTCATGCAACAATTTTTGGGAGAATCGCTTCTCTACAGCTTTCTGGCACTGATCCTGGCGATTGTCTTGGTGGAGCTGGTTTTGCCAACTTTTAAAACGTTGGTCAGAAACGCTTTTCCGACTTTCGGCATATTTGCCAAGCGGCAGATCGATATTCACTATGCCCAAAATATCAGCAGCATCGTTCTCACGGCGCTCGTGGTTGGCATTATCTCCGGCCTATATCCGGCGTTCTATCTCTCAGCTTTACAAGCTGCTCAGGTCATCAAGGGTGAGGCGAGGTCGGGACGTTCATCCGCGTGGTTTCGCAAATTTCTCGTCGTGAGTCAATTTGCCGCCTCCACCATTTTGATTATCAGCTCTCTCCTCATTTTTCGTCAGATTCAATTCATGAAACATAAAGACCTGGGCTTCAACAAGGATTATGTGTTGACTATTCCCATCTACGATAGATCGCTACGAGACCGCTATGAGCTATTCAAGAACCAACTCTTGCAAAATCCGGACATTTTAGGTGTCACGGCCTCTTCTCAAGTGCCGGGTGTGGGCTCACAAAATGCTATCTTGCTCAAATCACAAACGCATGAAGATGTTGAGCTCGGTATCATTCGGGTCGATCCCGACTATGTCAAAACGCTTGGCATCAAGCTGGCCAGTGGTCGTGATTTTTCCAAGGTAATAGCCAGTGACGCCGAGCATGCCATTTTGATGAACGAAACCGCCATTGAGAAATTGGGATGGCAAGAGGCGAACGGACAAGAAATTGAATTATATTTTAAAAATCAGGGGAAGGTTGTGCCGGTGTGCCAAGTGAGCTTGGTTGGTGTTGTAAAGGATTTCAACTTTCGCGAAGTCAGCATGCCGGTTCAACCGTTGATCTTGAAGATCGATCCTTTGTGGTACAGCCATATTTTCGTGCGAATCAATGGCAAGGATATATCGGCCACCATCGATGATATCAAGAAATCCTGGCAGGATTTTCATTTTAACCAAAGCTTCGAATTCTCCTTCCTGGCGGATGAGATCAATAAAGTTTATGCCATGTACGACACATTAACGGCAATTGTCAGTTATGGCGCATTCTTGGCCATTTTTATCGCCGGGGTAGGACTTTTTGGTCTGGCGTTTTTCCTGGTGGAACGCAAAACCAAGGAAATCGGCATTCGCAAGGCGTTCGGCGCTTCGGTTGCACAAATCGTGATGATGCTCTCGAAATCGTTTCTGAAATGGGTGCTGGTGGCTAATCTCATCGCCTGGTCTCTCGCCTATTATTTGATGAACAAATTTCTCCAGAATTTTCACTACCGGATCAATATTGGCGTTGGCGTTTTTGTCGTTACGGCACTCATGACTTTGTTTTTTGCCTTGATTACCGTGAGCTATCAAGCCCTCAAAGCCGCGCTGGCAAATCCGGTGGAAGCGCTTCGCTATGAATAGAGCGACATCCTTGAGCGCCTTCAACGTCTGGCAAAAGCCCGTGCATTTGCCGGATAAGAAATATTGGGAGTATAACGAGGCGGTGTGATGTGTGAAACTCATAGCGCATGGAGTGAAGCGGAAGCACGAGTTAACGCGACACTTCTTGAAACTCCACGCGATAATAAATATCCTGAAGCGAAATCTGGAAATTGATTTTGGCTAATTTGAGGATATCGGTGAGGTGATTATATTCCTTTGATATCCATTGATTGGGTGTTTCCAGATAATACTGTTGAACATGAGCTTTATGCTGATTGATGAGAATATACTCCTGAAAGGTTGGCAGTGAATGATAAAACTCAAATTTTTCGCCGCGGTCGTACTTTTGGGTTGAGTCCGACAACACCTCGACGATCAGTAAAGGATTGATTACGGTATCTTTGCGATTTTCGTAGAATTCCAGTTTGCCGCAAATGACCATAATGTCGGGATAAGTAAATAGGCCTTTTGCCTGGATCCAAAGGCGCTGCTCATTCATAAAAGCCTCACAGTTTGTGCCTTTCAAGGCAAGGCTCAATTCGGATCCGAAATTTCTGACGATGCGGTTATGATTGGGGAAGGCCCCGGCCATGGCGTAGATTTCGCCTTGATAATACTCGTGCCTGACCTCGGCGGCCTCTTCCATCGCCAAATATTCTGCGGGTGTGAAATATTTTCGAGCCGGCATTTTCATGGTCGTCTCCTTATAGTAATTATGAACAAATGAAATTTAGCAATTCTTAAGAATAAAGTCAAACAACTTTTTGATAACGCGGAAAGTATGATGTTCAAAAACTACCTCAAAATCACCCTGCGCCACCTGCAACGGCAAAAGGTTTATTCATTCATCAACCTCGCCGGTCTTGCCATCGGTATGGCCTGCGCGATTTTGATCCTGTTGTGGGTTCGGAACGAGCTGAGTTTTGACCGCTTTCATGGCAACGCCAAGAACATCTATCGCGTCGTCTCGGAGTGGCGTGAAAACTCGACCAAATCCGCGAAGACGCCAGGACGCCTCGCGCCGACGATCAAAGCGGAAATTCCCGAGATCGTCAATGCCGCAAGAGTGCTGAAAGGCTCCCGAAGCGCTTTTCAATATGGCGACAAAGCCTTTTACGAAGAGGCGTTCTTCTCGGTTGATCCGGCATTTTTCGAGATGTTCTCTTTTAATTTTATCAAAGGCGACCCCGCGACGGTGTTGAGCGATAAGCGCGCGCTCGTCATTACGGAAGCACTGGCCAAAAAATATTTTGGCGACGAGGCGCCAATTGGCAAAACCTTGAACTGGAACAATTGGCAAAACTATCAAGTGACCGGCGTCTTGCGCGACGTTCCCGAAAACTCGCACCTGCAATTTGATTTTCTCGATTCGCACCAACTTGGCGAGCAGTTTTGGCCTGGCGGCTATAATTGGGGCAATTTCATCCACGAAACTTACGTGCAGCTTCAAGATCGCGCCGATCCCCAGCAAGCCGGTGAAAAGATCACGGCGGTTTTGCTGAAAAATTTTCCCCGAATTTCTCCCTACTTGAAACGATTGTACTTGCAGCCGCTGGCCGATATTCATTTGGATGCAGAGGTTACCGACGGCCACACCGTTCTCGGAGACATGAAATATGTGTATCTCTTTGCGCTCATCGCCGGCTTCGTTTTGCTCATCGCCTGCATCAATTTCATGAACCTCTCCACCGCGCGCTCGCTGCAACGCGCCAAAGAGGTTGGCATGCGCCGAGTGGCGGGCGCCAGCCGCTTGCAGCTTATCGGACAATTTTACGGCGAATCTATTTTGCTGGCCTCCATCGCGCTTTTTCTCGCGCTGCTCCTGGCCGAGCTTTTTCTGCCCGCTTTCAATCAACTCGCCGGCAAAAATTTGGCGATGGATTATCACGATCCGCGATTAGTTTTGGGATTCACGGCGATTATCTTGGTGACCGGCTTGGTCGCCGGTTCATATCCGGCACTTTACCTGTCATCCTTCAAACCGGTAAAAGTGCTCAAAGGGATGATGGAATCCGGCACCCAAGGTTCCCGCTTCCGCAAGGCGCTGGTCGTGATGCAATTTTCGCTTTCTGTTATTTTGATGAGCGGTGCGGCAGTTGTCTATCAACAACTCGATTACATGCGAAATAAAAAACTGGGATTCGAGAAAGAGAATTTGGTTTATATTCCGGCGAAAGACAATGCCGGCGCCAAGTACGAAGCCTTCAAAAATGAATTGCTGCAAGTTCCGAATATTCTTGGCGTCACTGCCCAAGGCTCTTTGCCCATGTTCTCGTTGAACAGCAGCACCGTCTCCTGGGAGGGCAAGGATCCGAGTATCGAGCAGGTGATGGAAAACAAGGCGATCGATTATAATTTTGTCGCGCTGCTGAATTTGAAGATCGTGGAGGGAAGAAATTTCTCAACCACTCATCCCACCGACGCCAAAGAAGCTTTTATCATCAACGAAGAAGCGGCGAGAGTCATGGGCATGTCCTCGGCTGTGGGCAAACGCATTGTGACTGCCGGCCGCGAAGGCGCCGTCATCGGCGTCGTGAAAGACGCGCATTTCAAATCGCTGCATCATAAAATCCAGCCGCAAATTTTTTACGTTTTGACGGATTTCACTTCTGAGGTGATGAACCTCTACGGCATCGTGCTGATCAAGATCAACGGCACGGATATTCCCAAAACAATTGCCGCGATCGCAAACGTTTGGAAGCGCGTCAACCCGAACACGCCTTTTGAATATCATTTTCTCGACGAGACCATCGACCGGCAGTACGCGGCGGAAAAGAAGATCAGCGCCATGGCCAATTATTTTACGGTGCTGGCCATCGCCATTTCCTGTCTCGGCTTGTTCGGCCTCGCGGCTTTTGCAGCAGAACGGCGCACCAAGGAAATCGGCGTGCGCAAAGTGCTCGGCGCGACGGTTGCGAATATTGTTGCAATGCTGTCGCGGGATTTTGTCAAGCTCGTGCTGGTTGCAAATTTAATTGCCTGGCCAGTCGCTTATTTTGCCATGAACAAGTGGTTGCAAAATTTCGCTTATCGCATCGACCTCGGCTGGTGGGTGTTTGTGCTCGCTGGCGGGATGGCGTTGTTCATCGCGCTGCTGACCGTGAGCACGCAAGCGATCAGAGCGGCGCTGGTCAATCCGGTTGAAGCGCTGAGATACGAATAATATCTCAGTGCGGAGATTCCGTTCTTCGGAATGGAGGTGTTGCGGTATGAATAAAAAATAATCGATAAGCCGTGAAATGAAATCTGCATTCAATATCCCATTCGGAATAGTTCAAGCTGGCGTAAACCGACAGCGGCAGGCGCCAGAGATGCTTCGATCCCGTCAGAAAATAAGATTGCGTGCCTGAGGGAGAGCCGATGCGATCCGAGCTGGTGCCGAAGCTAAAAATATAACTTTTCCAAATTGAACGCAAGAATTCATTTGGTTCATCCAGCAAAAACAGTTGCCTTTCTGAAAACGCCGATGTATACTTAGACAAAAGACTTTGGCGTGAAGCCGGACTTCGGAAAGGATTTTGCCAAATTTGAAGAATCGTCGCGCCCCAGTCCGACTGCACACGAATCAGGAGCGCTTTATGCTAGTTCTTGCTATTTTGTTGCTGTTGGTGCTGTTAATCGTTTACATCCGCAAGACCAACGAGCTCTCGGAAAAAATTTTCAAAATGGAATCCGAGCTGCGCGGCTTGCGGAATGCCGTGCATTCGTTTCAATCCACGCCAGCGCCGGCAGCGGAGCCAGTAGTCGAACGCGCCATACCGCCTGCGCCGGCAGTTTCTCAAATACCGTCACCGGCAGCTCCGCGTCCGGCCATGCCTCTTCCGCCGATGCCGCTCTCGCGCACACGCGAAGAATGGGAAGCGCTTATCGGCGGCAAGCTGCTCAATCGCATCGGCGCGTTTGCGCTCATCCTCGGCGTCGGCTTTTTCCTGAAATACGCTTTTGATAACAATTGGATTTCGGAAACGGTACGGGTTCTTATCGGATTCATCGCCGGCGCTTTGTTGCTGGCCGCCGGCGCGCGCTGGCACAAGAAAGGGTTGGCGATTTTCGCGCAAGGCGTGATCGGCGCGGGCATCGCAATTCTTTATCTCTCCGTTTACGCCTCGTTCAATTTTTATCATCTCGTCTCACAGCCGGTCGCCTTTGTTTTGATGTCGGCGGTGACCGTGCTCACATTTTTCCACGGTTTAAAATACGATTCACTGGCCGTCGCCGTACTCGGCTGGGCCGGCGGTTTTCTGACGCCGTTTTTGCTGAGCACCGGTCAAGCCAACGAAGTGGGGTTATTCACCTATGTCACGTTGCTCGATATCGGCCTGCTCGCCATTCTGCTGAGAAAAGATAGTTGGGTCATTCTGGAACCGCTCACGCTGGCAGCGACTTATCTGATCTATTTCGTCTGGCAGGATAAATTCTACGTCGAAGACAAACTGCTCGTTACGGCATTCTTTCTAACGATTTTCTGGGGATTGTTTTATGGACTTGACGTTTATCGAATTCTCAAAGCCACGACGACTTTTGAGAAAATCCGGCAGACAGTTGCCGGCGCCAATGCGTTTTTTTATTTTGTTGCGCTTTATGATATTGTCGATGCGCAACATCACAATTGGATGAGCGCCGTGACGCTCATGCTTGGCGGCGTTTATTTTTTTATCTTTTTATTGATTAAAGCACGACAGCCCGACGCAACATTGGCGCTCCGCCGATACACGTTGACCGCCATCATCCTGCTCGTCATCGCCACGGAGATTCAGTTTGATGATTTTCAAACCGTCATCTTCTGGTCGCTCGAAGCGTTGGCGCTCGTTTGGTGCGGCATGAATTGGAAAATGCGCCACGTCTGGCAAGCCGCGCTCGCGTTGAGCGGCCTGGCTCTTCTCAGGCTTGTTTTTGCCGATGGCGCGCTCGCTTATTCGCCGATAGCGAGCTTCCCGCTGTTGTTGAATCTACGCGCGTTGGCGTTTTGGGTTCTCTGCGCAACGCTCGGCGCCGGCGCGGTTTTGTTCAAGCGAATCGAGGATAAAAACGGCGAGTTGATTCAAACGCTGCTGCACGGCGCGTGGAGCGTTCTGCTGTTCGTTTTATGCACCGTCGAGGCGAATGATTTTTTCCGCCGGCGCTTGCTCGAGGCCTCCGGCGAAGCGGCCGACAGTTTGGCCTTCAATCGTTTTATGACCTGGGCGACTATTTGGACCGCCTATTCCTTGCCTTTCGTTTGGTCGGGATTGCGCCGCAAAATTCTGCCGATGATCTATAGCGGTCTTGGCGGCTTGGGGCTCGCCATTCTCATGATCGCGATTCAGGGCATTGCGTTCGATCCCATCTCGCGGTTCACTTTTGCACTGAACTGGCGCGCCGCTGTGTTTGTTTTGGTGAGTGCTGGAATTGTTGTCCATCTGCGATGGTTAAGCGCGAATCGGCAAAGTTATAATTGGATTAACGATGTGCTCGGCATCTTGCAAGTTGCGCTCGTGCTCTTGATGCTCGTCCTGCTTACCGGCGAGACCAGAGACATTTTCAAACGCGCGATCTTTTTTGTGCAACAAGGCACAGGTGAGGCCAACGTCTCCGACCAGATTAATCGCTTGCAAAACTTGCAGCAGTTGACGCTTTCCGGCGTTTGGCTTTTTTATTCCGTGGCGTTGATGGTGACCGGCATCTGGCGCCGCTTGCAGGGACTGCGCATCATCGCCATGGCGTTGTTTGGCATTACGATTCTCAAAATTTTCATCTACGATCTCTCATTTCTCGAACGGCTCTATCGCATTTTTTCGTTCATCGGCCTCGGCGTGATTCTGTTGGCGGTGTCGTATCTGTATCAGCGGTATAAGAACGTTATTTTTGATTCGGCAAAGTAGTGTATGAGCCAATTAGCCGGTCTGTAACAGTTCACCGTCCGGACGCTTTTGTGCGAGAATAAAGAATTATAGACAACAAACTTGTTCAACTCACGAAGCGTCCGGACGGTTGCTGAACTGTTACGCCGGTCTTTGTACCCGTTTAGGTTTGATTTTTGATGTCATGGCGAGGCGTTTTTTGCCGAAGCAATCTGTTGGAACGTACGCAAAAAGATTGCTTCGCTGAGAAGCGCTCGCAATGACCTTGGCCTTGACTCAAAAATTAGTCCTTTACAAAGGCCCGGCGCGCATCAGAAGCGGCGATATGGTGTATGACTTTAAAACGAACCGGCGATGAAAGATTGCAAGAAAAAATAAAGTTGCCAAAAAATAAAAAATGCCCAACGGATTTTATTCTTGATCAGTTGGCGACCTCTCATCGGTTGGTTTCCAGTTATTTCAGAGGCGTCATGAATCCTTTTTTTCAAAACACCAAGTTGATTCTTGCGTTTGCTTTCACCATCTTCCTGTTCTTGCTTTTGCGTGCATCAGCGACGGCCCAACAACGAGCGCCCTCCGCCGATCTCATCCTCCACAACGGCTTCATCTGGACGGTAGATGACGCCAAACCGCAAGCCGAGGCCATCGCCATTCGCGGCGAGAACATCGTCAAAGTCGGCAGCAATGCCGAAGTCATGAAGCTGAAAGGAGCGAACACACACGCCATCGATCTCAAGGGTAGCTTTGTGACGCCGGGCGTCAACGACAATCACGTGCACTTCGCCAGCGCGGCGCAATTCTTTTGGAACATCCAGTTGATGGATGTTCACACCGACGCGGCTTTCGTGCAGCGCGTGCGCGAGTACGTTGCCATGCGACCTGCTGAGCCGATTCGTGGCGGCGGTTGGGGCGCGTATGAGCAATGGGCGTTGGGCGCGAGCACGGCCGGCGGGAAACGAGAATTTTGGATTCCGGATCGCAAGCACATCGACGTCATCACCGGCGACACGCCGATGCTCATCAATAAATTCGACAACTCGTTATATTTTGCCAACACCGCGGCGCTGAAGCGAGCCGGCATTGGCGATCGCGACGCTGATGCGGAGAACGTCGAGCATCTCCGAGATGCAAGTGGCCGCCTCACCGGCGCGATGCGGATCAAAAATGTGCGGGAAATGGCCGCCAAATTTCTTGGCAGCGCGGCGCCGCCGGATCATCAAAAGCGCGTGGCGATGACCGAGAACGCGCTGCGCTTGATCCGTGAAGCCGGCGTGACGTCGGTGCAAGACATGTCGGATCACGAGCAACTGCGAATTTATTATGAATTGCTGGATAAGGATCGTCTCACGTGCCGCATCAACTTTCGCTACGGCCTCGAATATTGGGAGCAAATGAAAGCGCTCGGCATCAAGCGCGGTTTCGGAACCGGCATGATTCGTCTCGGCGCGGTGAAAGGCCACATCGACGGCATCATGGGCACTTCCGGCGCGCGCTTTTATGAGCCTTACGACAGCGATCCTGAAAAAAAGAATCGCGGCCACTGGCGTCCGCTCACCTGGGTCTCGCCGGATCGTCCGACCGAGTTGAATCGCGGCCCGTTTACGCAAATGATGATCAATGCCGATGCCGCGAATATTCAAGTCACCGTACACGCCATCGGCGACGAGGCCAACGGCGTGATGCTCGACATGATCGAGGCGATGACGAAAGCCAACGGCCAGAAAGATCGCCGCATGCGTTTAGTACACGCGCAAGTTTTTTCGCCACGCGATTTTGATCGTTTGCGGGGATTGGGCATTGTCGCTGAAGTGCAACCGTTTCATCTCAGCGACGACATGCGCTGGATGGAAGAACGCATCGGCTACGAGCGCTGTAAAGGCGCGTATGCCTTCAAGACGTTGCGCGACAAAGGCGCGACGCTCTCGTTCGGCAGCGATTGGCCCGGCACCACGGCGTCGTATTATCCGATCAATCCGATTTACGGTCTTTATGCCGCGGTCACGCGCCAAACCGTGAAAGGTGAACCGAGTGCAGGTTGGTTTCCTCAAGAAAGAATCTCCGTTGAAGAGGCGATGAAAGCTTATACGTGGGGATCGGCGTATGCCAGTTTTGAAGAGAACATTAAAGGCACGATTACTGAGGGAAAGCTCGCCGATATAACAGTGTTGGATACGAACCTGCTGCGCACTAAACCAGCCGACTGGCTTGATTCGCAGGGAAATGTGAAGGTGAAAACGTTGTACACGATCATCGGCGGCAGGATTGTTCACGAAAAACACTGATCAGCACATTTTGGATTTTTAAGAAAGTTATGATTTATCCTCCCGGCCCAAAGTCAAAAATGCCTTTTGAAGGTTTGCAGGCGTTTCGCCGCGATGTGATAGGGTTTCTAAAACAAGCCGTTGATCAATACGGCGACATTGCGTATTTCAAAGTCGGACCGCAGAAAATTTTTTTGCTTCATCACCTCGACTACATCAAAGAGGTGTTGGTGACGCACAATCGCAATTTTGTCAAAAGCCGCGGCTTGCAATTGGCCAAACGTATTTTGGGCGAAGGCTTGTTGACGAGCGAAGGGGATTTCCACTTGCGCCAGCGCCGGCTCATGCAGCCGGCGTTTCACCGGCAGCGCATCGAAACTTATGGCAGCGTGATGGCGGATTATGCGGCAAGGCTGCGCGAGCGCTGGCGGGACGGCGACACGATGGACACGGCGCATGAAATGATGCAATTGACGCTGGCAATCGTTGGCAAAACGCTGTTCAATGCCGATGTGGAAGCCGAAGCCGATGAAATTGGAGAGGCGCTGACGATTGCCATGACGTTGTTCATCGAACGACTCACGATGCCGTTGGCCGGGCTGTTCGATCTGCTGCCGCTGCCGAGCAATTTTCGCTTTCTCAAAGCCAAAAAACGATTGGATGACACCATTTACCGAATGATCGACGAGCGCCGCGCCAGCGGCAAGGATCACGGCGATTTTCTGTCGATGCTGCTGTTGGCGCAGGATGTGGAAGGCGACGGCGGCAGCATGACGGACTTGCAAGTGCGCGACGAGGCGATGACGCTTTTTCTCGCCGGGCACGAAACCACGGCGATTGCCTTGACGTGGAGCTGGTATTTGCTTTCGCAGCATCCCGCTGTCGAATCCAAATTTCACGATGAACTCGATCAGGTGTTGGGTGGAAGATTGCCCGCCGTCGAAGATTTGCCCAAATTAACTTACACGCGCAAGGTGTTGGCGGAATCGATGCGATTGTATCCGCCGGCGTACGTGTTTGGCCGTAAAGCCATCCACGACTTTCCAATTGGAAAATACGTCGCGCCGGCCGGAGCAACGATTTTGATAAGTCCGTACGTGTTGCATCACGACGCGCGTAATTTCCCCGAACCCGATAAATTCGATCCGGAGCGCTGGACCCCGGAAGCCGAAACGCAGCGTCCGAAATTTTCCTATTTGCCATTCGGCGCCGGGCCGCGCGTGTGTATCGGCGAGTCATTTGCGTGGATGGAGGGCATTCTCGTGCTGGCAACATTAGGACAACAGTGGCGGATGCGATTGGTTCCCGGCCATCCGATTGCGCTGCAGCCGATGATTACGCTGCGGCCGAAATATGGCATGCGGATGATGATTCATCGCCGGAGAGCAACATGATGAGGATATTTTAGCTTGATTTTCAATTTTCCAACCCTTATGTTGTAGCATGTCTGAGGCTAAAATTCGCCTCGTATGAAACTAGCAAAGCGTCAACAAGCATACAATAGAATATGGCTGAAGTTTTTGTCAACAATCACGAAATCGATTACGAGGAATACCTCGCGCTGCCGGAAACCATGCAGCGCCACGAAATTATTGACGGGGAATTGATTATGTCACCGGCACCGACGGCAGGCCATCAATTAGCGCTGGGCAATTTTTACCGGCCGCTTTTTGATTTTGTTTCAAGGCGCCAGCTGGGCTTTGTTCTGTTTGCTCCGCTCGATGTCATCGTTCGCCGCAAACCCAAGTTGCGGATGCGGCAACCGGACCTGATTTACGTGAGCAACGCGCGGCGACACATTATTTCCGACCGGATCGAAGGCGGGCCGGACTTGGTGATCGAAGTCCTTTCGCCCAGCGATACTCGCAAGCAGATTACAGCAAAATTAAAAGACTACCAAAGGATCGGTGTGCGTGAGTGTTGGCTGGTCTCCGCTGAAGCTGAAACCGTCGAAGTGCTCCATCTCACCCTGAAGAGCGTAAAACGCCTCGGCCTTTACGGCATTGGGGACATCGTGCGCTCCAAAGTCCTCCCCGGTTTGGAATTGCCCACCAAGAAATTATTTTCCTAGAACGGCTTTTCAGTGGGCTAAAAGAAGGTGTCATTCCGGAGGAATCCTTTTGCACTCCCAGATGCTTACTGGCAACAAAAAGATTCTTGCAGAATGACAATGTTGTGTTGAGAGAAAATTATTTACGGCGATGCTGCCAGCAATATTTCGTTCCCGGCTCGGCGTCGCGTTTGCACCGTTTGCCGCTTTTCGTTACGGCCGCGCATTGCGCCGTGGCCATTTTATTGTTTGGTTGGATCGACTGAGCCTCTTGCGACGAACTCACAGAAACCGCGCACAGGCTGCATGGCCCGTAATTCAGGCGCGCTTGCGATAACGGCAGGGCGGTTTTATTTTGTGACAGCAACCGGCAATTGAGGCGATGATATTTCTTGCCGGATTGGGTGAGGTAAACCGTGTCGTCACTAACCGTCGTGGTCTCGTCAACTGCGGCAAAGAGAAACGTGACGAATTCCCAATTGCCGCGTTTGGCCGTTCGCGCTTTGTGTTCGGCAACGAGAAAAATTTCCTGATGTTTGAATTGAATCGTATCATCCCAAACTCGCACCAAACCTCGCCGCAACAACTCGACGCTGATCAACAGACTGTCACGCCATAAATACCCGAAGCCCGCCGGCAAATTCTCGTCATGTTCGAGCCCAAGTGATTTGCCGATCAGGAGCGAATCCGGAAACGAATTAGATTGAATAAGATGGGTTGAGAAATTGGGAAAGGTTTGTAAACCGATCAGGCGGACGATTTCACCGGAAGCCAGCTCGACACGGCAACTGTCCAGCACGCGCGCGACGACGCACGGCTGCCGCGTTTGGCCGGCGAGCGAAGCGGCCAAAATCGAAAACGCCAGCGGCGTGATTTTGATGAAATCCAATCGCATCCATCCGCCCCGAGCCATGGCTCAGTTTGTGAGTTTCGCGCTTTTGAAGGGATAGTGCAATATAAACAATTTTCCCCAAAAAGCAAGAACGTTTTCCTTCTACTTGTGATTTGCAAATTGCCCCTTGCTCCCTCTTTTCTTTTCTGTAAAATTTTCGTATATTGCCTGTCGATCTAATTCAACACTTTTACAAACGACATTCTTTTTAAACATCATGGCTGAAAAAGAGCATATCCTCATCAAAGGCGCCCGTGAGCACAATCTCAAAAACATCGACGTTGAAATTCCCCGCAATAAACTCGTCGTCATCACCGGACTTTCCGGCTCCGGCAAGTCGTCGCTGGCGTTTGACACGATTTACGCCGAAGGCCAGCGCCGCTACGTGGAGTCGCTCTCCGCGTATGCCCGGCAATTTCTCGGTTTGATGGAGAAGCCGGATGTCGATTACATCGAAGGCCTCTCGCCGGCGATTTCAATTGAGCAGAAAACCAGCAGCCGCAACCCACGTTCGACCGTCGGCACGGTGACGGAAATTTACGATTATCTCCGCTTGCTCTTCGCGCGCATTGGTATCCCACATTGCTACAACTGCGGCAAGAAAATCGAGCGCCAAACCGTACAACAAATGGTTGATGCCATTTTGGATTTGCCTTCAGGAACCAAGTTTCAAGTCTTGGCGCCGGTGATACGCGGCCGCAAGGGCGAGTATCGTGAGATTTTTGACAACGCCCGGCGCGAAGGCTACGTGCGCGTGCGCGTCGACGGCGAGGTGAAGGATTTGGCAAGCGAAATCAAGCTCGATAAAAACAAAAAGCACAACATCGAAATCGTCGTTGACCGGCTCGTTCAAGAAGAAAATGTCAAAACGCGGCTGACCGACTCACTGGAAACCGCGCTGCATCTTGCCAACGGCCTCGTCGTTATTGACGTCATTGGCCAAAAAGAAATTCTTTTCTCCGAGCATTTTGCTTGTGTGGATTGCGGCATCTCCGTCGAAGAGCTGGCGCCGCGCATGTTCTCGTTCAACTCGCCTTACGGAGCTTGCCAAGTCTGTAACGGCCTCGGCACGACGCTGGAAGTCGATCCCGATCTCGTCGTGCCCGATCCGAAGCTGTCGATTGCCGAGGGCGCGATTGAAACTTGGGGCGAAAATCACGTCGATGGCTGGTACTATGGCCAGCTTAAAACCATTGCGAAAGAATACGGCTTTTCGTTCGATACGCCGTGGGAGCGGCTGACGAAAGAGCAAAAGAAAGTCGTGCTCTACGGCTCCGGCGACCGCGAGTTTAAATTTGCCTACCAGCGCGGTGACGGCAAAATGCAAGCGCAGTTCATGGGCAAATACGAGGGGGTCGTCAATAATCTCATGCGCCGCTACAAGCAGACTGACTCGTCCTACATCCGCACGTGGATCGAGAGTTTCATGAACATCAAGCCGTGCCCGACCTGCCAGGGCGCGCGGCTCAAGCCGGAAATATTGGCGGTAAAAATCCGCGATAAAAATATTTTTGACGCCACCCGCATGTCGATCAAAACCGCGATGGAGTTTTTCAATACACTCGATCTCACGGCGCGTGAGAAAACCATCGCGCATCAAATTATGAAAGAGGTGCGCGAGCGACTCGGCTTTCTCGTCAACGTCGGACTCGATTATCTCACGCTCGACCGCAACGCCGGCACGCTTTCCGGCGGCGAGGCGCAACGCATTCGGCTGGCGACGCAAATCGGCTCGCAGCTCGTCGGCGTGCTCTATATTCTCGACGAGCCCTCGATCGGCTTGCACCAGCGCGACAATCGCCGGCTCATTGATACGCTGTGTCGCCTGCGCAATCTCGGCAACACCGTCGTCGTGGTCGAGCACGATCACGAGACCATCGAATCGGCGGATTGGGTGATCGATCTTGGGCCGGCCGCCGGAGTTGATGGTGGCCACGTCGTTGCCGCCGGCACGCCGAGCGAAGTGGCGCAAAACGAGAAGTCTCTCACCGGCGCTTATCTGTCCGGCCGCAAATATGTTCCCGTTCCGTTGCGACGGCGGCAGAGCAACGGCACTTATCTCAATTTGCTCGGTGCGCAGGGCAATAATTTGAAAGACGTGAGCGTGAAAATTCCGCTCGGCGTTTTTAATTGCATCACCGGCGTTTCCGGCTCCGGGAAATCGACGCTGATCAACGAGACGCTGTATCGCGTGCTGGCGCGCGAGATCAACAGCGCCAAAGCCCAGCCATTGGCGTTCCGCAAATTGCTCGGCTTGCAGCACATCGACAAGGTCATCGACATCGACCAGTCGCCGATTGGGCGTACACCGCGCAGCAACCCCGCGACTTACACCGGTTTGTTCACGCTCATTCGCGATTTGTTCACGCAAACGCAGGAGGCGAAAATTCGCGGCTACAAGCCGGGACGCTTCAGTTTCAATGTGAAGGGCGGGCGCTGCGAGGCGTGCCAGGGCGACGGCATCATCAAAATCGAAATGCACTTTTTGCCGGATGTTTACGTGACCTGCGAAACCTGCAAGGGCAAACGCTACAATCGCGAGACGCTGGAAGTGAAATACAAAGGCATGTCGATTGCGGAAATTTTGGATATGACGGTGAGCCAGGCGCTGGACTTTTTCCAGCATGTGCCGCCATTAAAAAGAAAACTGCAAACACTTTACGATGTCGGACTCAGCTATATTCATCTCGGCCAACAAGCTACAACTCTTTCGGGCGGCGAAGCCCAGCGCGTGAAACTCGCCACCGAGCTTTCGCGCGTCGCCACCGGTCGCACGGTTTACATTCTCGACGAGCCGACAACCGGCTTGCATTTTGAAGATGTGAAAATGCTGCTCGGCGTGCTCAATCGGCTGGTGGACATGGGCAATACGGTAATCGTCATCGAGCACAATCTCGATGTGATCAAAACCGCCGATTATATCATCGACCTCGGCCCGGAGGGCGGCGACGCCGGCGGACGGATTATCGCGACCGGCACGCCGGAGGAAGTGGCGAAAGTGCCGGAATCCTTCACCGGAAAATTTTTAGCCGACAGTTTGAAAACGGCAAAGCGCGAAGAGATCAGCAGCGGCAATGGCAAGCTCATCGTCGAGGTGCCGGATCGTACGCTGCGTCCCGCCCGAGCGGGAGAATCTGAAGTGGAATGGAAAAAGCGCACCCGCAAAGCAGTGAAGGTGGCGGTGGAGGATGAAGATGAGATTGGTGGGCGGCGGAAGAAGAGCGGGAGGCCGAGGAAGCGACAGAAACTCTCCTAAAAGTCAAGAAATTTGTTTGACCGTCTTGTAGGAAGTGGGTATGATGGGAAATTCAAAATGACCACAAATCAGCCTTGCTATGAAGCAACGCTTGCCTTGTGGGATTGGAGCGATACGGGCTGGTGTGCGTATAATGTGGCTGCGATTGACTACAACCGCGACCGTCTTGATGATGCAGCGTTTTGGACAGACCGTTGCGCTACCGCTTGGGCAAAGCAGGGAAGTAAACATGAGCAAGCCACTGTTACAAGGCTGCGCGGATTGATTGAGAAAGACCGCCAAAACTATAGTATTACCCAGAAAGAACTATCACGACCGCGAAGATCTTTTAACCACCAAGACACGAAGGCACAAAGACTAAACTTTGTGTCTTCGTGTCTTAGTGGTCTAATTTTGGTTGCGGCCTAA
>Ga0073934_10003114_pt1 | contig 31592 bp, 30 predicted proteins | sample LarsenN4metaG_FD_76834 | JGI IMG/M metagenome (GOLD analysis project Ga0073934, IMG submission 76834) | Hot spring sediment bacterial and archeal communities from British Columbia, Canada, to study Microbial Dark Matter (Phase II) - Larsen... ...
GGCCACCCGGCGTGGCCGACGCGAAATCGACGCCCCATTCCTTCGCCCAGCTCGCCACCGACTGCGGCGACTCTTCCGCCAGCAGGTATTCGCACATGTCGATGCCGATGCCGCCGGCGCCGATCACCGCCACCGACTTGCCGACCGGCTTGCCGGCGCGCAGCACATCCGGGTACGACAGCACTTTCGGATGCTCGATGCCGGGAATGCGCGGCGCACGCGGCGCCACGCCGGTGGCCACCACGATCTCGTCGAAATCCGTGTCCAGCTCGCCCTTCTGCACGCGCTTGTTGAGCACCACCTTCACGCCGGTGAGCGCAAGCTGCTTGCGGAAGTAGCGGATGGTTTCCTTGAACTCTTCCTTGCCGGGCACGTTGGCGGCCATGTCGAACTGGCCGCCGATGTCGCCGCTGGCCTCGAACAGGGTGACGTCGTGGCCGCGTTCGGCGGCGACGGTTGCCGCCGAGACGCCGGCCATGCCGCCGCCGACGACGGCGATCTTCTTGCGGCGCGCCGTTTTCACGTAGACCAGCTCGGTTTCATGGCAGGCACGCGGATTCACCAGGCAGCTCGAACGCTTCGCCGAGAAGGTGTGGTCCAGGCAGGCCTGGTTGCAGCCGATGCAGGTGTTGATCTCGTCGGCCTTGCCGGCCTGCGCCTTGCTCGCCCAGAACGCGTCCGCCAGCAGCGGGCGCGCCATCGACACCATGTCGGCGTCGCCGGTGGCGATGATGTCCTCGGCGGTGTCCGGCATGTTGATGCGGTTGGACGCGACGACAGGGATCGACAGGTGTTTCTTCACCATCGCCGTGGTCGCGCGGAACGCGGCGCGCGGCACCGAGGTTACGATGGTGGGAACGTTCGCCTCGTGCCAGCCGATGCCGGTGTTGAGCAGGTTGACGCCGGCCGCTTCCAGCGCCTTCGCGGTGGCGATGATTTCCTCCAGCGTGTTGCCGCCCTCGACGAGGTCCAGCAACGACAGGCGATACATCACCAGGAAATTCTTGCCGACGGCGCGGCGGATTTCCTTCACCACCTCGACGCCCATCTTCATGCGGCCGTGGATGTCGCCGCCGAACTCGTCGGTGCGGCGGTTGACGCGCTTGCACAGGAACTGGTTCAGCAGGTAACCCTCGCTGCCCATCACCTCGACGCCGTCATAGCCGGCTTCCTTCGCCAGCTCGGCGGCGCGCGCGAAATCGCCGATCACTTCCCAGACGCGCTCGGTGCTCATTTCCTTCGGCGTGAACGGGTTGATGCGCGACTTCACCGCCGATGCCGACTCGCTGAACGGGTGGTAACCGTAGCGGCCGGCATGGATCAGCTGCATCGCGATGTGGCCGCCGTGCTCGTGCACGGCGTCGGTCACCTTGCGGTGGTTCGCGACGTCGCCCTTGCTGTTCATGGTGCCGCCGGCCGGCAACAGCCAGCCGCGCCGGTTCACCGAGATGCCGCCGGTGACGATGAGGCCGGTGCCGCCCCTGGCGCGTTCGCCGAAATAGGCGGCGAGCTTCGGGTAATTCCAGAACCGGTCCTCCAGGCCCGTGTGCATGGAGCCCATCATCACGCGGTTGCGCAGTTTGACGAAGCCGAAGTCGAGCGGCTGGAACAGGTGCGGATAGGCGTTGCTCATGCGGCGAAACTTCCGTGCGAGGGGTGAAGGAGAAGCGCAGGCGAGCATAGGTCAGCGCCGGCAGGCGTGGAATGCATCGCCGTGAACCTGCCGTGACAAACGGGCAGCCGGACTGCGCAGTCGGGACGCATGCCGCTCAGCGCCCGCGCAGCCGGCTTGCCGGCTCGCCGAACCATTTGCGGAACGCGCGCGAGAACGAGCTGACATCGGAAAAACCGAGCAGGAAGGCGAGTTGCGTCAGGCTCATGCCGGGCGTGTGCAGGTGGCGCTCGGCCAGCGCGCGGCGGGTACTGTCCAGCAACCGCGACCAGGTGAGGTCCTCCTCGGCCAGCCGCCGCTGCAGGCTGCGCTCGCTCAGCGCGAACGCCTGCGCGGCCTGCGCGAGCGCCGGCTCGCCGTCAGGCAGTTTCTCTTCCAGCCACAGCGCCAGCTTCAGCGAGAGCTTCTGCGCGCTGCCACCGGCATCGAGGCGCGAACGCAAGGTCTGTTCGAGCAGCGCCGCCATTTCCGGGTCGGAGCCGTCCAGCATGACGTTGCCGGCGCGCAGCGGCAGTTCAATGCGCCAGTGTGCACCGGACTGCACCTCACAGCGGAAGAAGCGGCGCGCGTCGGCCAGGCAGGCGGCATCCACGCCCTTCAACTGCACGCGATCGGGCGAGCCCGTGCCGCCGAGGCGCAGGCGGCCCAGTCCGACCACCGTCGCCAGCAGGAAGAGAATCGATTGCGGGTGCGGCGCCGGCTGCGAACGCTCGTCGATGTGCAGGACCAGCGCATCGCCCTCCTCGACGATGCGCAACGCCACGCTGTCGCTGACCAGTGCGTGATAGCGGCTGATGCGTTCGAGCACGCCGCGCATGCTGCCGCCGGCCGCCAGCACCAGGCCGAGACTGCCGAAGGTGCTGTATTCGACGTGGCGGACCAGCGCCAGCCCGAGCGCCGTCTCGCCGGTGAGGCGCTCGGCCTCGGCCATGAGGTCGCGGGTGACGGCGACCGGCAGCCGTGCATCGGGCTGTGCCAGCAACTGCGCGTCGATGCCGTGCCGCGCGAACAGCGCGGCGCCGTCGTGGCCGCGCTGGTTGAGCAGCCGCAGCAGCGGGCGCAGGTAGCTGGCGGCAGTGCTGGTGGTCATGGCGGTATCTGGCGTCCGGGGTCAGGCGATTGGCACGACGGGCAAAGCGCCAGCCGCAGCGCGGGCCTACGTTAGCCCTGCCCTGAACCGGAGGAAACCGCCATGGCGCCAACCGACCTCGCCACCCCTGCCAACGCAGCGACCGCGCGCGCCGGCGCCGGCGTGCAGCAATCGAAGCTCGTGCAGCAGGAGATCCTCGCCATCGGCGATGCCTTCCGCGCGCGCCACCCGTGGCTTGCCACGCATACCGACGCCATCGGCCTCGGCATTTTCACCGCCAGTTGCACCGCCATCGTCGCGGCGGCCGTCGGCTATGGCCAGGGCGTGCTGCCGGCCTGGGCGACCGTGCTCATCGCCGCGTTCTTCATGTCGCTGCTGCACGAACTCGAGCACGACCTCATCCACTTCATGTATTTCCGCAAGAACGCGTTCATGCACAACCTGATGCTGGCCGGCGTCTGGCTGTTCCGCCCGAGCACCATCAGCCCCTGGGTGCGGCGTCGCCTGCACCTGCATCACCACAAGGCCTCCGGCACGGAAACGGACCTCGAGGAACGCGGCATCACCAACGGCGAGCCCTGGGGCCTGCGCCGGCTGCTGATGACCGGCGACAACATGCTGGCGGTGTTCCTGCGCCCGCGCGCGACCCAGCGCATGCTGAGGCTGTTCGCCTACGCGCAGAAGAACGCCGGCCCGGCCGAGCGTCGCACGATCATCCGGGAAAACGTGCTCGGGTATTTCCCGCTCGGCAACCTCTATTACCTCGGCTGGCACGGGATCCTGCTGTGGTGGGCGGTTTCGCTGGCCGCCGCGGCGCTGGGCCAGCCGCTGGCGCCGGAAGGCCTGTTCGCCGAGGTGATCAGCGCGCTCGAGTTCCTCGCCGTGACGCTGATGCTGCCGAATGCGCTGCGCACGTTCTGCCTGCATTTCGTCAGCAGCAACATGCACTACTACGGTGACGTCGAGCCCGGCAACGTGATCCAGCAGACGCAGGTGTGGAACGCCGCCTGGCTGGCGCCGTTGCACCTGTTCTGCTTCAACTTCGGCGCCACCCACGCCATCCACCATTTCGTCGTCCGTGACCCGTTCTACATTCGCCAGCTGACCGCCGCCGAGGTCTACCCGGTGTTGCGCCGGCACGGTGTCCGCTTCAACGACTTCGGCACGTTCCGGCGCGCCAACCGCTGGCGCCGCGAGCCGCAGGCGCAGCCGGGCACGGCGGCTGCACTGCCCGCCGGCCACTGACGGGCTGCCAATTCACCGGGGGAATCCGCGGCTATGATTTCCCCGGTGATACACCGTCAAGGACGCGACCATGCCGCACGCCATCCCGCCCTCCGCGCCGCGCACGCCCTGCGCGGCGCCTTTCCGCTTTCTCCTGCTGGTGCTGCTCACGCTGCTCACCGGCCCGTCCCTCGCCGCGCAACTCGACACCCGACTCGACCCGGACTGGAAACTGGTCAGTGACCGCAACGGCGTGCAGGTCTATGTGCGCCATACGGATACCTCCCGGCTGAAAACCTTCCGCGGCGTCACCCGCTTCACGCTGCCGGACGAGTACGCGCTCGCCGCCGTGCTCAACGATTACCCGAACCACCCGAAGTGGCTGTACATGATCGATTCGTCACGCGAACTGCGCCGTGACACCCCCTTGCGCCGTTACCTGCACGTCACCACCGACCTGCCCTGGCCGCTCGATGACCGCGACACCGCCATCGAGGTGAACGTGAAGCAGCGCCTGACGCCGCAGGAAGAGGGAATCATCATCACCATGGAAAACCGGCCCGGCCTGCTGCCGCGGCAAAAGGACTACGTGCGCATCCCGGAACTGAAGGGCCTGTTCAAGTTCCGCCGCCTGAACAACAGCGGGCTGACCGAAGCCACCTACGAGGTGGTGCTCGACCCGGGCGGCTACGTGCCCGGCTGGGCGGTGAACATCCTCGCGCGCGACATTCCGTACTTCACGCTCGACCGCCTGCGCCGCTTCGTGCTGCGGCCCGAGTACCAGGACAAGTTCTTCGACTACCTGGAGCTGCGCGGCGGTTCACGGCCGGACGCGCTGATGCCACCGCGCAGTTATCTCTACGGCTTCGCGCCGGAGCAGCCGTTCGAGGACGTTCCCGAGAAGCGCATCAACGAACTCAGGCGCCGCCCGGCGGCGGAATGACCTGCACTGACCCGGAGCACCCATGAGCCCCTTCCTCGCCATCACGTTCGACCAGTCGATCATCTTCAAGCCCTTCGCGGCAATGCTGCTGCTGACGCTGGCCGTCTGGGTCTTTCTCTACGTGCGCCGCCTCTCGGCGATGTACGCCGGCAAGATCGATCCGCAAGCCTTCACCACGCCGGACAAGGTCAGCGCGGCGCTGCCGGAAGCCGTGCAGTACCCGGCCTACAACCTGCGCAACCTGGTCGAGCTGCCGGTGCTCTTCTATGCCGTCTGCCTCGCGCTGTATGTCAGCAACGGCGTCGACATGCTGCATGTGCAACTGGCCTGGGCCTTCGTGGCGCTGCGCGCGCTGCACAGCCTGGTGCACTGCACCGTGAACATCGTGAAACTGCGTTTCACCTTCTATTTCCTCGCCAGCCTGGCCCTGTGGACCATGGTCGTGCGCTTCGCGCTGTCGGTGTTCTGACGCGCCGCGCGCCGGCGCGGCCTGTGGATTGGTGACACGCGCGGCGGCCGTCCTCACATTGACGCGGCAGGACGCGGCGCGATAAACGTCGCGGCTGTTGTCGATAACGCCCCTGGCTGCGCGCCGCCCTGCAAGGCCGCGTGCCGCCGTTACCGCACGAGGCCGCGCGCATGCACAGCACCCGGGTCCACCGTTCCTTCCGCGGCGTCGCCGACGCCTTCCGCAAGCAGCTGCCGGTCGGCGGCCCCGGCGGCGCCGCACTCTGCATCTACCACCAGGGCGAACTCGCGCTGGACGTGTGGGCCGGCACCCGCGACCGCCAGGGCACGCCCTGGACCCCGGACACGCTGTCACTGTCCTTTTCCACCACCAAGGGAATCACCGCCACCCTGCTGCACATCCTCGCTGCGCGCGGGCAGGTGGATTACGACGCGCCGGTGGCACGCTACTGGCCGGCCTTCGCGCAAAACGGAAAGGCCGCCATCACCGTGCGGCAACTGCTGTGCCATGAGGCCGGCCTCTACGCGATCCGCCGGATGATCGGCAGCGCCGAGGAAATGCGCGACTGGCCGCACATGCTCGAACGCATGGAACAGGCGGCGCCGGCGCACGCCCCCGGCAGCACCAACGGCTACCACGGCCTGACCTTCGGCTGGCTGGTCGGCGGGCTGGTGGAAAAGGTCAGCGGCAAACCGCTGGCGCAGGTGCTGCACGAGGAACTCGCCACGCCGCTGCAACTGGATGGCTGCTACATCGGTGTGCCGGACGGCGAACTCGGGCGTTGTGCGCAACTGATCGCGGCGCGCATGCCGGCGTCACGCAACCGCACCGCGGACATGACCGTCCCGCCACCCCGCCGCCGCAACGGCGCCGTGCGCGAACTGAAAAAACTGCCGGTACGCGCGGCCCTCGGCGCACTGCGCGCCAGCGGCTTCGACCCCGACTCCATCAGCGACGGGCTGGCGCCGCGCGGCATGGCCGCCTTCGACTGGAACGCACGCGAAACCCTGCAAAGCTGCATCCCCGGTGCCGGCGGCATGTTCAATGCGCGCTCGCTGGCGAAAATCTATGCCGCACTCGGCAACGACGGCGAGTTCCACGGCGCACGCATCCTGCCGCGCGGCGCCGTGGCACGCATGGCGCAGGTGCAAAACCGCGAACGCGGCCACGTGGTGCCGTTGCCGATGCAGTGGCGCCTCGGCTATCACCGCGTGTTCACCACCGGGCCGCGCACGCCGCACGCGTTCGGGCATTTCGGCTACGGCGGTTCAGGCGCCTGGTGCGATCCGTCGCGGCAACTCGCCGTGGGGTACGTGGTGAACTACGGCGTCGGCACGCCCTTCGGCGACCTGCGCATGTGGCAGATCAATACCGCCGCCATCCGCGCGGTCGATTCGCTGCCGGAACTGATCCGGCAGTGGTTGCCCGTCTGATGCGTTAATCAGGAACTGCCGGCATGTCCTTGCTCAAACGCATGATCGGGCTGAAGCCCGCGCGCAGCGAATGGTTCTGCCCCGATGACGCGCCGCACCACGGCCGCCACGCAGACGAGGGGCTCGTGCTCACCTACCTCGGCACCGCCGGATTCATCATCCGCAACAGCGCGCGCACCGTCGTGCTGGACCCATATGTGTCGCGACCGAACCTGCGACGCACCTTCACCGCGAAACTGGTGCCGGACGCCGCGCTCATTCGCCAGGTCATCCCGCACGCCGACGACGTGCTCGTCGGCCACGCGCACTACGACCACGTGCTCGACGCACCGGACCTCTGCCTGCAAACCGGCGCCCGGCTGATCGGCGCGCGCGCGACCATGATGATCGGCCGCGCCGCCGGCGTGCCGCAGCGGCAGTTGCTGGAAACCGCCGGGCGCGAGGACATCCCGAGCGGGGAATGGACGATCCGTGGCGTGCCCTCGCGGCACGGCAAGGTTTTCGGGCGCATCCCGTTTCCCGGCGACATCGACTTTCCGCCGCCGTGGCCGCCGCGCATGGGAGACCTCAAGCATGGCCTGGTGCTGAACTGGCTGGTGGATACCGGTGCGCTCACGGTCGCGCACGTGGACAGCGCGGACTTCATCAACGAGGAACTGCAAGGGCACCGCTGCGACGTGCTGTGCCTCTGCGCCATCGGCCGCAAGTACCGCAAGGACTACACGAAGGAAATCATCGGCCTGCTGAAGCCGCGCTGGGTGGTGCCCTGCCACTGGGACACCATGATCACGCCCGTGCACGCGGACCCGGACCTGATCCCCACCGTGAATTTGCCCGGCTTCCTGCAGGAAATCCGCGACGCCGGCGCCGAACCGCTGCTCACGCCGATACTGGGCAGGCTGCGGTTCCCGGCGTCACCGGAAGCCTGCGACTGGCGCGGCCCGAAGCCCGGCATGTAGCGCCGGCGGCATGCCCGCGGCGCGCGGGTCAGGCCGTGGCCGGAAACAGGCGGCGAAAGTTTTCCGTGGTGATGCGTGCCATCTCTTCGGTGCTGATGCCGCGCAATTGCGCCATGAACGCGCAGACATCGGTGACGTAGCGCGGCTCGTTGGGCTTGCCGCGGTGCGGCACCGGCGCAAGATAGGGCGAATCGGTTTCCACCAGCAGGCGATCGAGCGGCACCCGGCGCGCCACCTCGCGCAGTTCGTCGGCGTTGCGGAACGTCACGATGCCGGAAAACGAGATGTGCATGCCGATGTCGAGCGCCGCCTCGGCGGTGGCGATGTCCTCGGTGAAGCAATGCATGATGCCGCCGACGGCGCCGGCGTCTTCCTCGCGCAGGATGCGCAGCGTGTCCTCGCGCGCCTCGCGGGTATGGATGATCAGCGGCTTGCGGCAGGCATGCGCAGCGCGGATGTGCACGCGGAAGCGTTCGCGCTGCCATTCGGTGTCGCCCTTGCACCAGTGGTAATCCAGCCCGGTCTCGCCGATGGCAATGCATTTCCGGTGCGCGGCCAGTGCAAGCAGGCGTTCCATCGTCGGCTCCTCGCCGTCCTGCTCGGACGGGTGCACGCCGACGGAAAACCAGATGTCGTCGTGCGCCTCGGCGATCCTGCGCACGTCGGCCTCGTGCTCGAGGTTGATGTTGACATTGAGCATCGCGCCGACGCCGGCATCGCGCGCGGCAGCGAGCGCGCGCGAGAGATCGCCTTCCCAGGGCGTGAGTTGCAGCCGGTCGAGATGGCAGTGCGAATCAATGACGAAGGGCTTCATCGGCGAAGGGCTTCCGTTTCGGCGGGCGTGGGCGACGACGCGTCAGGGCGCATGACATGCCGGCGGGGCGGGAACCGGCGGGCAACAAAAAAGCCATGACGTGCGGTTCATGGCTCCCCGGGACACCGTGCGCCGTCGCGGATGAACGCGGCGGCGCCTGGCAACACCATTACATCGTGTGCGTCGGACGGTCGGATTTCTCCGAGCCGGCGAGGTAGGTCTCGATCTTGCGGCGGGCGGTGTCGTCCTGGTCGTTGAACTGGATACCGATGCCCTGTGCGCGGTTGCCGCCGGCACCGCGCGGCGTGATCCATACCACCTTGCCGGCGACCGGGATCTTGTCGGCCTCTTCCATCAGGCTCAGCAGGATGAACACTTCCTCGCCGAGCTTGTAGGTCTTCGCGGTGGGGATGAACAGCCCGCCATTCTTCACGAACGGCATGTAGGCCGCGTAAAGCACCGCCTTGTCCTTGATGGTGAGTGACAGGATGCCGCTGCGGCCGGGGCCGCCGGGAAGCTTCGGACTGCTCATGGTGTTGTTTGCCCGCCTGTTGGACGCCGGACGCCACCTGGCATGCCGAGCGCTGGTGCTTTGTCAGGTCTGGCCCGCGCGCTGCCGTGGCGACCAGCGCAGGAGCACTTCTTCCCACAGCAACTGCCGGTTGAGACCGGAAGCCGACTGCATTTGCTGGCGCATCCTTGCCACATCGTCAGCGAGCAAGAATAGCGGTTGCGTTGTCCGCGCTTCAACCAGCCGGCGCAGCAGTGCAACGAGGTCCGCGTTGCGCAGGCGCTCGACGGGCGCACCCTCGGCAAGCAGCACGGCATCGGCGAGGAATGAGGGCAGCCAGTCGAGCAGCAGCGGCTCGCTGGCGGTCAGGCCGCCGTCGGCCACCTTGGTTGCCTTGGCCGCCGCTTCGGCGAAGCGGACCGGCGAGCCGGCGCCGGTCAGCGCATCCACCAGCAGCGTTGCCAGCGTCTTCCGCTGCGCAACCCACTCATCGTCATCCTGCAGGAGCAGCGCGCGCATGGGGTTGCCCGCCGCCGCCAGCAACGCTCGCGCCCTGTCCTCGCTGCCGGCCAGCCCCGCCAGCCAGGAGACCGCCTCGGCCGGCGACGGCGGCGGCAAGCGCACCTGCTGGCAACGCGAACGGATGGTGGCGGGCAGCAGCGCAGGCGCATCCGACAGCAGCAGCAGCGTCAGCCCCTCGCCGGGTTCTTCCAGCGTCTTCAGCAACGCGTTGGCCGCGTTCACGTTCATCAGGTGCGCCGGATCGATGATCACCACGCGGCGCCCGCCAAACTGCGCCGTCTGCGTGGCGAATGCGATGACGTCGCGCACGTCGTCGACACGGATTTCCGCGCTGGGCTTGCGCTTGCGGCTCCCGCCCTCGCCGTCGGCTTCGGCATCGGCACCGCCCTCGCGCAGTGCTTCGGGCACCACCGTCATCGCATCCGGGTGGGTGCCCGCAGCGAGCAGCAGGCAGGACTTGCAGTGCCCGCAGGCCAGGCCGTCACGCGGCCCGGCACACAGCAGCAGCGCGGCGAAGGCGTCCGCCAGGCGACGTTTCCCGGTGCCCGTCGGCCCGGTGAACAGCAGTGCGTGCGGCAGGTTGCCGCCCACGCGTGCCTGCAACGATGCAAAGGCCTGCCGGTGCCACGGACAGGGCCCGAGCGGGGGCGTGAACGGATCAGCCACGTGCACCCCGGATCATTTCGCGCAGGGCCGCGGCAATCGACGCCTGCACGTCCGCCAGCCCGGGACCGGCATCAATGACGCAATAGCGCGACGGCTGGCTCGCCGCGCGCTCGAGGTACATCGCGCGGACGCGGCTGAAGAACTCGGCCCGCTCCCGCTCGATGCGGTCGCCGCTGCCGGCACGGCTGCGTGCGCGCGCAAGGCCGGTGTCGACATCAACGTCGAGCAGGAACACGCGGTCCGGCCGCAACTCACCCTGCACGGCGTTTTCCAGCCAGCGGATCTTCTCCAGCGCCAGACCGCGACCGCCGCCCTGGTAGGCATAGGTGGCATCGGTGAAACGGTCGCACAGCACCCAGTCTCCCCGCGCCAGCGCCGGCGCGATCAGCGCATGCAGGTGCTGCGCGCGGGCGGCAAACATCAGCAGCAGTTCGGCATCCGGACTCACCGGCTCGTCGCGCGGCGCCAGCAGGAGGCCGCGCATCTCCTCGGCAAAGGGCGTGCCGCCCGGCTCGCGCGTGGTGACGAACGGGATGCCGGCCGCGCGCAGCTCGGCGGCGATGAACTGCAGGTTGGTGCTCTTGCCGACACCTTCGATGCCTTCGAGCGTGATGAACTTTCCGCGCGGCGGGACAGACAAGGCACGGACTCCGGAAGGACTGGGCCGGGTTTCAGGGCGGCGCGGTGCGCGGCGCCGAATGATAGTCGTCACGGCGGCGCAACTGGTACTCGCGCACCGCGCGGTTGTGTTCGTCCAGCGTCGCGGAGAACTGGTGGCTGCCGTCGCCACGACCGACGAAGTAGAGCGCGTCACCGTCCGCCGGGTGCGCGGCGGCCTCGAGCGCGGCGCGGCCCGGCATCGCGATCGGCGTCGGCGGCAAGCCGTCGATGGTGTAGGTGTTCCAGGGCGTCGGGCTGCGCAGGTGCGCGCGGGTGAGGTTGCCGCTGAAGCCGGTGCCGAGGCCGTAGATCACGGTCGGATCGGTTTGCAGTCGCATGCCGATGCGCAGGCGGCGCACGAAGACGCCGGCAATGGCGGGGCGCTCATGCGCCTGACCGGTTTCCTTCTCCACGATGGACGCCATCACCAGCAACTCATCCGGACTGCGGTACGGCAGGCCGGCTGCGCGCGTTGCCCAGGCCGCCGCCAGGCGCGCCTGCTGCTCGGCGTAAGCCCGCTGCAAGAGGTCGAGGTCGCTGCTGGCATGGGGCGCGTAGAAATAGGTGTCCGGCGCGAATCGCCCTTCCGGGTGGACACCGGGCGCACCGAGCCTCGCCATCACCGCCGCATCGTCGAGTCCGGCAACCTCCTGGCGCAACCGCGCTTCCGCGCGCAAGGCGTCACGCAGCTGCCGGAAATTCTCCCCCTCGATCAACGTGAAGGCGCGCTGCGCGGCCTTGCCCGAATACAGCACCGCCACCAGGTCGCGCGCAGAGCTGCCGGCACGGATGACGTACTCGCCCACCTGCACGCGCGCAGGATCCTGGAACCTAAGGTAGAGGCGCAGCGCCGGCCCGAAGCGCAGCCGGCCTTCGTCATCCAGCCGCCGCAGCGCGTGGCCCGGCGTTTCACCGGCCGCGAGCACCACCGCGAGTTCGTCACCCTCGAACACCACCCGCTGCTCGAGCTCAAGCCAGCCCCAGCCGGCCAACAGAAAGGCCATCAGCAGCAGGGCAGTCAGCGCACGCCACATGACGCTCAGCGGCTCCAGAGCAGATCGACTTCGCCCTGCAGACGACGCGTCAGCGCGCCCGGCAGCCAGCGACGCGCGCCGATCTCGCGCACCGGCCAGATACCGAACTGGCTGTTGCAGACGAAGACCTCGTCTGCGTTGTCGAGTTCTTCACGGCTCACGTCGCGCTCACTCACGGCGATGCCGAGGGTGAGGGCACGCGCGAGCAGGAAGCCGCGCATGACGCCGGCAACGCCGCAGCGATGCAGGCGCGGCGTGACGAGGGTATCGCCGATGACGAGGCAGAGATTGCTCATCGTGCCCTCGACGACGCGGCCCTCGGCATCACGCACCAGGCCCTCGGCGTAGCGCGCATCCTCGGACCACTCCGCCCGTGCCAGCACCTGCTCGAGGCGGTTCAGGTGCTTGACGCCGGCCAGCGCCGGATTGATGCCCAGACGCTGGCGGCATTCGAACAAGGCAATGCCGGACTGCGCATGGTCGGGCTGGAAAACCGAGGGCGCGTAGGCGAGCAGCAGGCGACGCGGCACCGCTTCCGGCAACGGCAGGTAACCGCGGCCGGCACTGCCGCGCGTCAGCAGGAGTTTCAGCGTGAAGTCGGGGCGGCCTGCCGCGGCCTGGGACGCGATGAACGCCTGGACTTCCTGCCGCACCGATTCGGCATCCACCGGCAACCGCAGCACGCCGGCCCCGTGCAGCAGCCGCTGCAGGTGCCCCTCGAGGAGGTGTACGCGGCCTGCGCGCACGCGCATGGTCTCGAACAGGCCGTCGCCGTAGGCAAGACCACGGTCATCCGCCGGCAGGCTCGCTGCCGGCAGGCCGTCGACCTGGCTCGCCAGCAGCATCAGACGCGCCGGAAAATCAGCGTGCCGTTGGTGCCGCCGAACCCGAACGAGTTCGACAGCACGGCATCGATGCGCATCCGGCGCGCAGTGTTCGGCACGAAGTCGAGATCGCAATCGACGTCCGGGTTTTCGAGGTTGATGGTCGGCGGCGCGACCTGGTCGCGCAGTGCGAGCAAGGTGATGATCGCCTCGATGGCGCCGGCCGCGCCAAGCAGGTGGCCGTGCATGGACTTGGTGGAACTGACGGCGATCCGCTGCGCATCGGCCCCGAAGACGCTCTTCACGGCGCGCGCCTCGGCGATGTCGCCCGCGGGCGTCGAGGTGCCGTGCGCGTTGATGTAGTGGATGTCCTGCGGGTTCATGCCGGCATCGCGCAGGGCGTTGCGCATGGACATCGCGGCGCCGGCACCGTCTTCCGGCGGCGCCGTCATGTGGAACGCGTCATCGCTCATGCCGAAGCCGACGAGTTCGCCGATGATGCTGGCGCCGCGCCGGCGCGCGTGTTCGTACTCCTCCAGCACGATGGCGCCGGCGCCGTCACCGAGCACGAAACCGTCGCGCTCCTTGTCCCACGGGCGGCTGGCCCGCTGCGGATCCTCGTTGCGGGATGAAAGCGCGCGCGCAGCGGAAAACCCGCCCATGCCCAGTGGCGTCGAGGCCTTCTCGGCGCCGCCGGCGATCATCACGTCGGCAACGCCAAGCTGGATCTGTTGCGCAGCCAGCCCGATGCAGTGCGTGCCGGTGGTGCAGGCGGTGGTCACGGCGATGTTCGGCCCCTTGAACCCGCAGAGGATCGCCAGGTTGCCGGCAATCATGTTGACGATGGTGCCCGGCACGAAGAAGGGCGAGATCTTGCGCGGCCCCTGGTCACGCAATTGCAGCGCGGTGTTCTCGATGTTGGTCAGGCCGCCGATGCCGGAACCGATCGACACGCCGATGCGTGGCGCGTTTTCCTCGGTGACGGTGATCCCGCTCTGGCGGACCGCCTGCAAGGCGGCAACCAGCCCGTACTGGATGAAGATGTCGTTGCGGCGCGCCTCCTTCGGGTTGAGGAAGCCCTCAACGTCGAAGCCCTTCACCTGGCCGGCGAAGCGGGTGGGAAAGTTGGTGGCGTCCCAGTCGGCAATCGCAGCGATCCCGCTGCGGCCGGCCTGCAGGCCTTCCCAGGTTGCCTCGACGGTGTTGCCCAGCGGGGTGACCATGCCCATGCCGGTTACGACGACTCGACGCCTGCTCACGCTTCAACTCCTCCGGATGCTGGCGATCCGCGCCCGTACTGCCGGTGAAGCCGGCATGCGGCGCGGTCGCGTATCGATTCTGCTACAGAAGGCCGCGCCGGCAACCCGACGAGAAGCCCAAAAGAAAAAAGCCGCGATACACACAGTGTTCGCGGCTTTTTCCGGCCTGGCCAGTCTTACGACTTGACGTGGGCCTTGACGTAGTCGATGGCGGACTGGACGGTGCCGATCTTCTCGGCTTCCTCGTCCGGAATCTCCGTCTCGAATTCTTCTTCGAGGGCCATGACGAGCTCGACCGTGTCGAGAGAATCAGCGCCCAGGTCCTCGACGAAGGAAGCTTCCGGGACAACGTCCTCCGGCTTCACGCCGAGTTGCTCAACGATGATCTTCTTGACGCGTTCTTCGATGGTGCTCATTTGGAAAAACTCTCCTGTTTGGAAGGGTGTCCCTTCAGCGCCGCGTATTCTAGGTAGGCACCGGGGGGAGATTCAAGTTTGGCCGGAGATGGCTGGTAACCAGTTGTAACGCCACCAACCTCTTGTTTCAAAACAACTTTTCCTGCCACATGCTGGTGCGGCGTCACATGTACATGCCACCGTTCACCGGGATGGTCGCGCCGGTGACGTAGGCGGCGGCATCGCTGGCGAGGAACGCCACGACAGCCGCGATCTCCGCGGCCTGTCCAAGCCGGCCCAGCGGAATCTGCGTCAGCAGCGCCTCGCGCTGGGCGTCCGGCAACTCGCGGGTCATGTCGGTGTCGATGAAGCCGGGCGCCACCGTGTTGACCGTGATGTTGCGCGAACCCACCTCGCGGGCCAGCGCGCGGCTGAAACCCTCAAGGCCGGCCTTGGCGGCGGCGTAGTTCGCCTGCCCGCCATTGCCCATCGCGCCCACCACCGAACCGATATTGATGATGCGGCCGTTGCGTGCCTTCATCATGCCGCGCAGCACGCCCCTGGACAGGCGGAACAGGCCGTTGAGGTTGGTGTTGATGACGTCGTTCCACTCGTCGTCCTTCATCCGCATCAGCAGGTTGTCACGCGTGATGCCGGCGTTGTTGACGAGGATTGTCGGCACGCCGAAGTGCTCTTCGATGCGGGCAAGACCGTGCGCAACGGATTCGCTGTCGGCAACGTTCATCACCATGCCGACCCCCTGGCCGCCACGCGCGGCGATGGCGTCGGAAATCGCCTGGGCGCCGGCATCGGTGGTGGCCGTGCCGATGACGATGGCGCCCTGGGCACCGAGTTCCTCGGCAATGGCGCGGCCGATGCCGCGGCTGGCGCCGGTGACCAGCGCAATCTTTCCTGCAAGACGCATGTTCAGACTCCGTTGGCGGCGCCGAGCGCCGCAGCCAGTGATTCGGGATCCTGGATGCACATGCATTCCGCATCCTTCGCAATCCGCTTGTTCAGCCCGGTCAGGACCTTGCCGGGGCCGCATTCGATGATCACACCGGCGCCCTCCGCCGCCAGCCGTGCAACCGTCTCCACCCAGCGCACCGGGGAGAACAGCTGCCGCACCAGCGCGTCGCGCACCTCGTCAGCGGCCGCGGCGACGCGGACATCGACGTTGTTGATGACGGGAACGCGCGGCACGGCCAGTTCCACGGCGGCCAGGCGCGCCGCCAGTTGCTCGGCCGCCGGCCGCATCAACGCGCAGTGCGACGGCACGCTCACGGGCAACGCGACCGCCCGCTTTGCTCCTGCTGCCTTGCAGGCATCGATCGCGCGGGCAACCGCATCCCTGCTGCCGGCAATCACCACCTGGCCGGGCGCGTTGAGGTTGACCGCCTCGACGACGTCGCCCTGCGCGGCCTGGGCGCAGGCGGCGCGCACGGCGTCATCCTCGAGGCCGAGAATCGCCGCCATGGCACCGGTGCCGGCCGGCACGGCCTCCTGCATCAGGCGGCCACGCTCTGCGACAAGCCTGACGCCGTCGCCCAGCGTCAGCGCGCCAGCGCAAACGAGTGCCGAGTACTCACCCAGGCTGTGCCCGGCCACCAGCGCGGGTGGCGGGCCACCGGCGGCGAGCCACGCGCGGTAGGTGGCGACCCCGGCGGTCAGCAACGCCGGCTGCGTCCAGCGCGTGTCATTGAGTTTTTCTTCCGGCCCCTGCTGCGCCAGCGCCCAGAGATCCGCGCCGAGCGCTTGCGACGCCTCGGCAAAAGTTTCCTGCACCACGCCGGCAGACTCGCCCAGCGCAGACAGCATGCCGACCGATTGCGAACCCTGGCCGGGAAACACGAAAGCGATTTTCTTCGTCACGCAACGACTCCCAGTGAACGAGGCGGGCGCATTATCTGCAGCGGTGACTGTGCAGTCCGCACCGACCGTGCAACAAATTGTGTGACGCGATCAGCCATTGCCCAGGTGACGGGCGATCAGCGCGGGCACGTCCTTGTCGATCTCGTGCACGGCAACACCGATGGCATTGGCCAGGCTGTTCACGTCGGCGCTGCCATGGCTCTTGATCACGATGCCGTTCAGGCCGACGAGCGATGCGCCGTTGTAGCGGCCGGGATCCATTTCCCGCTTGAGCCCGTTGAGCACGGGCAGGGCCGCAAGACCACTCAGCATCGTCAGCGGATTGCGCCTGATCTGGCGCTTGAGCATCTCGCCGATCATCTTGGCAACCCCTTCCGATGTCTTCAGGGCGACGTTGCCGACAAAGCCATCGCAGACGACGACGTCGGCATGGCCCTTGAAAACGCCGTCGCCTTCGACAAACCCGGAGTAATTGAGCGATGTGTCCGCTGCGAGCAACTGCGCTGCGGCCTTGATCTGCTCATTGCCCTTGATGTCTTCCTGGCCGATGTTCAGCAAGGCCACCCTCGGCCGGGCGATGCCGTCGACGGCGGTCGCGAGGATCGCGCCCATGATGGCGAACTGGTGCAGATGCTCCGCCGTCGAATCGACATTGGCGCCGAGATCCAGCATGTGCACGCGCCCGGTGATCGTCGGCAGCGCCGTACAGATGGCGGGGCGGTCGATGCGCGGATGCGTCTTCAGCACGAAGCGGCTGATCGCCATGAGCGCGCCGGTGTTGCCCGCGCTGACGCAGGCGGACGCGACACCCTCATGCACCTGGTTGATGGCAACGCGCATGGAGGAATCGCGCTTGTTGCGCATGGCGACCGCGACCGGGTCATCCATGGTCACCACCTGCGAGGCATGCACGACACGCAGGCGCTGTTCACCTGCCGCACCGCGCCTGGCAAGTTCGCCCTTCAGGACGGATTCATCACCGGCCAGCAACAGGTTCAGGCCGGGATGACGCTTGAGCGCGAGCAGCGCAGCGGGAACCGTCACCGACGGCCCGTGATCGCCGCCCATTGCATCCAGTGCAACGGTATAGGTGCGGGTCATGTCAGCAGGAAGGGAGGTGTAAACGAATGTAAGGAGGGATCAAAAACGCTTCGGGGCGCCTGAGCGCCCCGAAGAGGTGTTTCTTATTCTGCGTCGTCGGCAGACTTGATCACCTGACGACCGCGGTAGAAACCGTCCTTCGTCATGTGATGACGGCGATGGACTTCGCCGCTGGTCGGGTCTTCGGTGATCGCCGCAGCAGTCAGCGCATCGTGGGCACGACGCATGCCGCGCTTGGAGCGGGTCTTGCGGTTCTGTTGTACGGCCATCGGTCAACTCCTGGGCAACGCCATCAATCTTTTTGCTTCAGTTTTGCGAGCACGTCGAACGGGTTCGCTTTCGGCTGCTCCTTCACCACCACCCTCTCCTCGCCACGATCGTAGGCGACCATGTCGCACGACTCATGCACGGGGAACGGCGGCAACGCGAGCAGTACCTCTTCCTCGACGAGGGCCACCAGCGACAAGCGCTCGTCTTCCACTTCGACGATGTTTACGTCTTCAACCGTCTCCGGCACTTTCCCGCCGACGGCAACCGCCATCAGCGCAACATCGGCGTCCACATCCAGGTCGAGCGGCTCGAGGCAGCGCTCGCAGGTGGTGTGGACGACGGTACGGACAGTGCCATTGATGCGGTTGCGGCCTTCGGCATCACGACTGAAGTGCAACTCGACGCTCACGTCGTCGGCTGTACCGACCGCAAACTCGCTGATACGCTCCAACCGCGCCGCCGCCACCTTGCCCGACAGCCGAGCGTCCGCGTCACAAAGACGGAACGGTTCGACGTAGAGAGGGAGGGACCCGCGAGACATAGGCGCGCAATCATAGTGACGCCCCCGGGGGCTGTCAAAGCCTTTTCCGGCGCACAACCAGCGGTTTTTCAAGGCATTTTTCAGGCTACTGCAGCAGCATGCCCCATCCCCTCGTGCTTGCCTCCGGCTCACGCTACCGGCGCGAACTGCTCGCCCGCCTCGGTCTCCCGTTCGGTTGCGACAGCCCGGACATCGATGAAACGGCCCGCCCCGGCGAGGCGCCTGCGGCCCTGGCCGCCCGGCTGGCCCGGGAGAAGGCACTCGCGGTGGCGGCCCGCCACCCGCTGGCGCGGGTGATCGGCTCGGACCAGGTCGCCGACTGCGGCGGCCGCCTGCTGGGCAAGCCGGGTTCGGCGGAGAACGCGAGACAGCAACTGCGCCAGGCCAGCGGCCGCGTGGTCACCTTCTGGACGGCACTGGCCCTGGCCAGCCCGTCGGCAACGCCGCTGCGGGAAGCGGTGGTTCGCTGCGACGTCCATTTCCGCGAACTGGCAGACGACGAGATCGAACGCTACGTCGCGGCCGAGCAGCCGCTCGACTGCGCGGGCAGTTTCAAGTGCGAAGGGCTCGGCATCATCCTGTTCCGCAAGATCGTCAGTGACGACCCGACCGCCCTGATCGGGCTGCCGCTGATCGCGCTCTGCGACATGCTGCGCGCCGAGGGCATTGCGCTGCCTGCACGCGCGCGCCACGGCAACGACTGAGCGTGCGGCCGGCGCGGAACGCGTGCGCTCAGCGCAGGACCGGCGAGCCGCTGACGCCGAAATGGGCTGCCAGTGACGTGCCTACCTGCGCACCGAATCGCTCCACCAGGCGTTCGATCGGCGACCGCTGGTACGAGTAGTCGATGATTTCCTCGACGCCGATGACGTCGCGCGCCACACGACCGGCACTGCCGAGCCCGTCAGCCAGGCCCAGCTGCACCGCCTGCTCGCCGGTCCAGAAAAGCCCGCTGAAGATTTCCGGATGCTCGGCATCCTTAAGTCGCTCGCCACGCCCGTCCCGCACCGCCGCGATGAACTGCGCGTGGATGGTGTCGAGCAGCGACTGCACATGCCGCTTCTGGTCGTCGCGCAAGGGCGCGAACGGATCCAGAATGGCCTTGTTTTCTCCCGCCGTCATGACGCGGCTCTCGATGCCGATCTTGCGTATCAGCTCCTCGGCGCCGAAGCCGTTCATGATCACGCCGATCGAGCCGACGATGCTGGCCTTGTCGACATAGATCTCGTCCGCCGCCGCCGCGATGTAGTAGGCACCGGACGCACCCACATCACCGATCACCGCGTAGATTTTCTTTTCCGGGTATTTGCCGCGCAGGCGCTTGATCTCGTCAAACACGATGCCGGACTGCACCGGGCTGCCGCCGGGGCTGTTGATGCGCAGGATCACCGCCTTCGCGGTTTCCGTCTCGAAGGCATCGCGCAGGCCACTGACCAGCGTGTCGGCATCGGCGTCGCTGTCGGGCATGATCACGCCGGTGACATCGACGAGCGCAACGTGTTCGGTCGCCACCGGCGCCGAATGCGTATCGCCACCGCCGGTGAACAGCCAGAGCAACACGAACAGGTAGATGAACGTCAGCGACTTGAAAACGATGCCCCAGCGGCGCGACGCGCGCTGTTCGTCCTGCGCGGACATGAGCAGTTTTTCGATCAGCGCCCACTCCGGGCGGCCAGGCCGCGCGGCCGTCGGCTCTGCAGGCGAGGCGTCACGCGCCGCCGCCGGCGCCGGGGACGCCGCCTCGCCTGGCGTGGCGGCGGGTTCTGCGGGTGGCTGCTGGCCGGTCCAGGGGTCGTTGTTCATGGGCGTTCACCAGTAGAAAGAGAATGTTGTGCCGATGTCGTGACATGGGGGCCCGCACGCAGCCGGTCAAGCACTGGCGGGATAAGGGAAAGGTGGTCGACGAGCGCCACCGGCGCGCAGCCGAGCAGTTCCTCCGCCGAATGCGCACCGTGGGTGACGCCGATCGCGGCAACGCGCGCGCGCCGCGCCATCTCGAGATCAAAGGCGGTATCGCCCACCATCACTGCTCGCGACGCGCAGACACGCTGCTCTTCGAGCAATTCCAGCAGCATGCGCGGGTGCGGCTTCGAGGCGGTTTCATCGGCGGTACGCGACGCCACGAAGTAGTCGGCAAGCCCGGAGTGGCGAAAGGCCCGCTCCAGCCCCGGGCGGTTTTTGCCGGTGGCAATGGCCAGCCGGATGCCCTGCCCGCCCAGCGCCGCCAGCAACGCGTGCGCGCCCTCGTACACCGGACAAGGCTCGGCCTCGGTGGCTTCAATGTAGTGGCGGGCGTAATGGCCGCGCAGCACCTGGCGGGTAGCTTCATCGGCCTCCGGATAAAGCGCCTGCAAGGCCTCCGGCAGGCCCAGCCCGATGATCGAGCGGTAACGGGAGACCGACAGCGTCGGCAACCCGGTATCGACTGCAGCGCGGTGCAGGCTCTCGGCAATCCGGCCCGTCGAGTCGACCAGCGTGCCGTCCCAGTCAAACACCACCAGTTCGATGGTCACGGTACCGCCCGCCCGGCCCGCGTCTCCGGCGCCTCGTGCCGCAGGGTTTCAAGCAACTTCTGCAAGGCGGCTTCCGGTGGTGCCTCGATGCGCATGGCCCGCTCATCGGCCGGGTGACTGAAATCCAGTCGCCAGGCGTGCAGGAACATGCGCTTCAGGCCGCGCTGCCGGATCGCCCGGTTGAAGTCCTCGTCACCGTACTTGGCATCGCCGGCGATCGGGTGACCGGCATGCTGGCAGTGCACCCGGATCTGGTGCGTGCGGCCGGTGAGCAGTGTGGCCTGCACCAGCGAGCAGTCCGCAAACCGCTCGGTCACGTCGAACAGCGTCACCGAAGCCTTGCCCTCGCGCGACACGCGGACCATGCGCTCGCCGGATGACAGCGTGTTCTTCAGCAGCGGCGCCTCGATGCGGTGGTGGCCGCCCTTCCAGCGCCCCTTCACCAGGGCCAGGTAGACCTTGCCCATGCCGTCGTCGTCGGCGTCACCCCGCAGCTGCCGCTGCAGGGCGAGCAGCGCACTGCGCTTCTTGGCGACCACGATGCAGCCGGAGGTGTCGCGGTCCAGCCGGTGGACAAGCTCCAGGAACCGGGCGTCCGCCCTGGCCTGGCGCAGGGTTTCAATGAGCCCGAGGCTGATACCACTGCCCCCGTGCACGGCCAGGCCGGCCGGCTTGTTGACGACCAGCAGGTGATCGTCCTCGTAGAGGATGGCCGACTCGAGGGCGCGCGTGAGGTGGGCACCGGCCACTGCCTGCCCGGCGGGTTGCGGCAGGCGCAGCGGCGGCACCCTGACCAGGTCGCCGGCATGTACGCGATCGGAAGGTCTGGCGCGCCCACCGTTAATCCTCACCTCACCGGAGCGCAGGATGCGGTAGACGAGCGTGCGCGGAACGCCCTTGAGCTCGGAGATCAGGAAGTTGTCGATGCGCTGGCCGTCGGAGCCCTCGCCCACCTCGACCTTGCGCGCCGGCGACCGCGCCGTCGCATCTGCCTGCGCCGACGGCGCCTGGGAGGGTGTGTCGTTCATGCCGCGCATTCTAGCCTGAGCACGTCGTCAGGCCGCCCGTCTTTTCCCGTTTCTTCAAGCAGTTACGGATTGTTGGACAGAAATTGCCTTGCTATAGTGCGGCGTCGCTTCCAGCCGGCAGACATGCCGGTCGGGCGCGCGGCCCGCGATATGCGATGAGCCACGCAGCGCACCCGGTCGGAACCCCGCGAGTAGCATGGGGGTCGTGGCCGGAAGTCGGCAAAAACGGGTGCCTATCCATCCCCTCGCCCGGCGAGGACAAACACGGCACCCGGCAAGAAAGGGCCCCGCCAAACGGCTACGGCGGGTTACTGAAGTACAGAAGCCCTGAGCCCGCGGTCATTTTTTCCTGCTGCTTTTCCGTGCGACCCGCTCCGGCGGCCAGATGTTGACCGGCCCGCTCCCGCCCCAGGCGGTGACGCCGATGGCCCGGCCCGTCCAGCCAGCGAGATGCCCGTGCACCGGCCAGGCGGCAGGAGAGAGACAGTCAACAGAACCGAAGCGGCCAAGGCCTGGCCGCTGACTGTCACGCAAGGCATTGATCTGCCTCGGGTGACAGCAACTTGCCCCGGCGCCAAACGCGCCGTGGCCTGTCGTTTTGTGCGACCCGCGGTCGTTCAAGGCTTCTCTTGGGATAGGAGTTCTATCCGTGAAGAGAATGCTCATCAACGCGTCACACGCGGAAGAAGTGCGTGTCGCCCTCGTGGACGGCCAGCGCCTGTACGACCTCGATATCGAGCACCGTACCCGCGAACAGAAAAAGGCCAACATCTACAAGGGCCGCATCACCCGCGTCGAACCGTCGCTGGAAGCCGCTTTCGTCGATTTCGGCGCCGAGCGCCATGGCTTCCTGCCGCTCAAGGAAATCGCCCGCGAGTACTTCCAGAAGCCGGCTGGCGACGGTCGCCTCAACATCAAGGAACTGGTGCGCGAAGGCCAGGAAGTGATCGTCCAGGTCGAGAAGGAAGAACGTGGCAACAAGGGCGCCGCCCTCTCCACCTTCATCTCGCTGGCCGGCCGCTACCTCGTGCTGATGCCGAACAACCCCCGTGCCGGCGGTATTTCGCGCCGCATCGAGGGCGACGAGCGCGCCGAACTGAAGCAGGCGCTGTCGGCACTGAACCTGCCGGAAGACATGGGCGTCATCATCCGCACGGCAGGCCTCGGGCGTTCGGCCGAGGAACTGCAGGCAGACCTCGACAACCAGATGAAGCTCTGGGCCGCCATCAAGGAGGCCTCCGCGCAGAAGGCGCCATTCCTGATCCACCAGGAAGGCAATGTCATCGTCCGCGCCCTGCGCGACTACCTGAAGCAGGACATCGGTGAAGTCCTGCTCGACAGCGAGGACGCCTGGAAGGAAGGCGTCGCCTTCGTGCGTTCGGTGATGCCGACCTTCGAACCCAAGATCCGGCTGTACAAGGACTCGGTCCCGCTGTTCACCCGTTACCAGATCGAAAGCCAGATCGAGACTGCCTACCAGCGCGAGGTGAAACTCCCGTCCGGTGGCTCCATCGTCATCGACCAGACCGAAGCCCTGGTGTCCATCGACATCAACTCCTCGCGCGCCACCAAGGGTGCCGACATCGAGGAGACGGCGTTCAACACCAACCTCGAGGCGGCCGAGGAGATTGCACGCCAGTGCCGCCTGCGCGACATCGGCGGCCTCATCGTCATCGACTTCATCGACATGTCCTCGGTGAAGAACCAGCGCGAGGTCGAGAACCGCGTCCGTGAAGCAACGGAAGCCGACCGCGCCCGCATCCAGCTCGGCCGCATCTCGCGCTTCGGCCTGATGGAGCTGTCGCGCCAGCGCCTGCGCCCGTCGCTGGAAGAGACATCCACCATCACCTGCCCGCGCTGCTCCGGCCTCGGCACGATCCGCAACGTGAAGTCGCTGGCGCTGTCGGTGATGCGGATCATCGAAGAAGAGGTGATGAAGGACAAAACCGGCGAGATCCAGGCGCAACTGCCGATCCCGGTCGCCACCTACATCCTCAACGAAAAGCGCTCGCAACTGCGCGACATCGAGGCGCGCTACAACGTGCGCATCCTGGTCATCCCGAATGCGAACCTGGAAACTCCGCATTTCGAGATCGAGCGCATCCGCAGCGACAAGCTTGCCGAGCGCGGCGACGTGCTCAGCTTCGAGGTACCGCAGAGTGCCGGCATCGTCGAGGCTGCCGTGGTGGGCGATGAGGCACCGGTCACCCGGCGCAACGAGCCGGCGGTCAAGCTGGTGGCGCCCGACCCGCTGCCGATCCCGGTCGCACCGGCACCCGCACCGGCGCCGGCAGCCGCCGTCGTGCCGCCACCGACGATGGGCGTGCTGGCACAACTGATCGCCTGGCTGAAGTCGCTGTTCGGCACGACACCGGCGGCCCCGGCCCCGGCAGCAGCCAAGACGCCGCAACCGGCCGCACCGCAGCGCGGCCGCGACAATCGCGATCATCGCCATGACCGTGGACGCAGCGATCGCAACGACCGCGGTGAACGCGGCGGCCGTGACAACCGCAATGACCGCGACGGTCGCTCCTCGCGCGGCGAGCGCGATCGCAATGACCGCAATGACCGCAATGACCGCAATGACCGCAATGACCGCAATGACCGCGGTGATCGCGGTGATCGCGGCGACCGCAACGGCCGGGATGGCCAGCGCGAGGGTGCGCGTGGCGACCGCGACAACCGCGACCGCCAGCCTCCGCGTGAGCCGCGCGAAGGTGGTCAGCGCGATGGCAACCGCGAGAATCGCGAACCGCGCAACGAAGGGCCGCGTCCGGAGCGCTCGCAACAGCCGCGTCCGCCGCAGCCACCACGCACGCCCGAATCGGACGCCGGCAGTGATGACCGCAATCGCCAGGCGCCACGGCGCGACCGCAGCACGCCGCCACCGCCGCCGGCGCGTGTCGAAGCCGCCGCCGACGGCGCCGGCGCCACCGCGGCGCCGGAAGGCACCGAGGCAGCCGTCAGCGAGGCACGCGAAGGCGGTGGCGGCGGCCGTCGTCGCCGTCACCGTTCGCGCCGCCGTGAACGCGAGGCCGAGCGTCACCGTGGCGACGGTGCGGCCCCGGAAACGCCCGACGAGGCCGAGGACACCGGTGCTGACGACGTGCCGGCCGCGGTGTTCGACGCGCAGCCGGCCGTGAACGTGGCCGCACCGGAAAGCGATGGCGGCGTCATGGCGACACCGGTGCCGGTACCGCCGGCCGCACAGCAGCCGCTGGCCGCCGCACTGCATTCGCCGGCGTCCGATCCGGTCGCCTTCGAGGCGCCGGTGGCCGCGACCATTCCTCACGAGGCTCCGGAAGCGCCGCGCTCAGCGGATGCGCCGGCCGCGGAGGTGACGGAAGCGGTCGTCGAGGTGCAGGCGCCGGCAACGGCCGTCAGCGAAAGCGCGGTTGAGACCGTGCCCGCCGCCCCGGTCGCGCCGCAGCCGGTCGCCGCGGTGCCGGCGGCTGCCGAGCCCGCGGCGACGCTGGCCGTTGACGATGGCCGCCCGCGCCGTGCAGCGAACGACCCTCGTGAAATCCGTCGGCGCCAGCTGGAAGCCGAGCGTCTGGCACAACAAGGCCAGACGGCGCCGGCAGGCGAAGCTCAGGGCAGCGACAACGCCTGACCTGCGTCTCTCGGTGCAACATGAAAAAGGCGGGCCTGGAGCCCGCCTTTTTTCTTTCCGCCGCCTGCGCAGATGCTGCCAACCGCGCTGCGACTGGCGGACCCGCGGCCAACGCGTCACAACACCACCGGCTCCCTCTCGAGATCGACGCCGTAGCGCTTGCGGATGTCGGCGGCAATCTCCGCCGCCAGGGCCAGCACGGCCTCGCCGCTGGCGCCGCCACGATTGACGAGCACGAGCGCCTGGCGATCGTGGACACCGACGCCATCGCGCGCGAAGCCCTTCCAGCCGGCACGATCAATGAGCCAGCCCGCCGCCAGCTTCACACTGCCGTCAGGCTGCGGATAGCCGACGAGGTCCGGGTACTGCGCGCGCAACTGCAGGTATTTCTCGCCACTCACCTGCGGATTTTTGAAGAAACTGCCGGCATTGCCGATGGCCGCCGGATCGGGCAGTTTCCGGCGGCGGATCGCGCAGACCATGTCAAACACAAGCTGCCGCGTCATCGGCGGCTGACCACGCGCCTGCCACTCGTCCTGCAAGTCGCGATAACCCGTTTGCAACGGCGCATCGGCCGCCAACTGCAGGCGGATGCGCGTGATCGCCCACGACGACGCCGACTGCTTGAAGACGCTGTCGCGGTACGCGAAGGCACATTCGTCGCGGCAGAAGCGGCGCACAGCCCCCGTGCGCAAGTCCATCGCATCGAGGTCGAGCAAGACCGACGCCAGCTCGACACCGTACGCACCGATGTTCTGTACCGGCGCGGCACCGGCCGTACCCGGAATCAGCGCGAGGTTCTCGATGCCACCGAGACCGGCGGCCACCGTTTCACGCACGAGGTCGTGCCATGGCATGCCCGCATCCGCCTCGATCACCACGCGGGTGCCCTCGCGGGCGACTTCCCGCCACGACCCTCGGCAAAACTTCACCAGCAGGGCCTCGATCTCGTGATCGCGCAGCACGAGATTGCTGCCGCCGCCGAGCATGATCCGTGGTACGCCGGCGAAGCGGTCATCCTGCAGCAGCGCCAGCAATTCCGGCTCGCTGCGAACCAGTGCCAACCAGCGCGCGCGCGCGGGAAGGCGGAACGTGTTGAGCGAGGAAAGGTCCGCATGCTCATGCAGTTCCATCACGGAAACTCCTGCTCCAGCCGGGTTGCCAGCGCATCGGAAGCCGCTTCGAGCAAGTCGAGTACCCGTTCGAAGCCGGCATCGCCGCCATGGTAAGGATCGGGAACTTCCTGCCCCGCTGACTGCGCATCGACGTCGAGCAGCAGGGCAAGCGTCGCGCGGCTGCCCGCCGGCTTCAGTTCAGTCAGCCGCGCGAGGTTGTCCCGGTCCATCGCGAACACATAGTCGAATCGATGGAAATCCTCGGCATTCACCTGCCGTGCCCGCAACGCCGACAAGTCATACCCGCGACGCGCGCCGGCCGCCTGCGCACGCGCATCCGGCGCCTTGCCCGCGTGCCATGCCGCCGTGCCGGCGCTGTCCAGGTGCACCCGCGCCGCCAGCGGCGAACCCGCCAGGCGCTGCCGGAACACCGCTTCGGCCGTCGGCGAACGACAGATGTTGCCGAGGCAGACGAACAACACGCCGACGTCTGTCACGCGCCCTGCCCGAAATGTCGCCGGACACGTTCGAGATCCTCGGGCGTGTCCACGCCGCCGGGCGCCGCGACGCGCGCTTCGGCGACGTGCAGGCGATGGCCGTGATAGAGGATGCGCAGCTGCTCGAGGGCCTCGGTGTTTTCGAGCGCGCACGCGCCCCAGCCGACAAAGGCGCGCAACAGCGCCACCCGGTAGGCATAGATGCCGATATGACGGCGGTAGGCGCCCACGGCCGCGGGCAGCGTGCCAGCCGGCAGTCTGGCGTAGGCATCGCGGTCCCAGGGAATCACGGCGCGCGAGAAGTAGAGCGCTTCCCCGTTGTGCGCAGCCACGACCTTGACGATGTTCGGGTTGAACACATCGACGGCGGCATGGATCGGTTCGCAGAGCGTGGCGGCACTGCAGCCCGCATTCGCCGCCAGGTTGCCTGCCACCTGGTCAATGTTCTCCGGCGGAATCAACGGCTCGTCGCCCTGCACGTTCACGACGATGTCGTCATCGGCCAGCCCCAGTTGACGCGCGACCTCCTCGATGCGATCGGTGCCCGACGGGTGCGTGGCGGCCGTCATGCAGCACTTGCCGCCGAAAGCGCGCACGGCATCGGCAACGCGGTCGTCATCCGTCGCGACCACGACTTCCCGCGCGGCACTGCGGCAGGCCTGGCGATACACGCGTTCGATCATCGATTGCCCGGCAATATCGGCGAGCGGCTTTCCCGGCAGGCGACTGGATGCGTAGCGCGCCGGAATGACAACGATGAAGCCCACGGAAAATCCTCCTGACAGGTTGGATGGTTCAGGGCGGGTGGAGGCCGGCACGCCGGCTGACCGCGTCGAAAAAACCCGCCGGCAATTCGGCCTCCACGGACAGGTACCAGGCCTCGAGCCGCGACAGCGCCGGCAAGCCGCTGCACTTGATCGCGTCCTTGGCCGTCATCAGCACGGTATGGCCGGCATGTGCCTGCAGATCATCGTCGCGGAAAGCGTGATGATCGGGAAAGGCAAAATCGCTGACCTGAAACCCGAGGTTGCGCAAGGTGTCGAAAAAGCGCCGGGGGTTGCCGATGCCGGCGATCGCCCGCACGTTGCGACCGAAACGCGCCAGGAATTGCGCCGGCAGCAACACTTCTGCCGGATCGCGCAGGTTGCGCATGCAGACCGGCTGCAACTGCATGGGGATCGCACCGACGCCCGCGTCGCCGCCGTTGCCGACGACGAAATCGACCGTGCCGAGCCGGGACGCCGGTTCGCGCAGCGGCCCGACCGGCAGGCAATACCCGTTGCCGAGGCGCCGCTGGTGGTCGATCACGATGATCTCCACCGTACGCGGCAGCGCGCCATGCTGCAGGCCGTCATCGCTGATGACCACATCGACGCCGCATTCGAGCACGCTGCGCAAGGCGTCGGCGCGTTTCGGTGCCACCACGACCGGCACCTGCGTTTCGCGCGCGACCAGCACCGGCTCATCGCCGCCGGCTGCCGGCGACGTCGCGGCGTCGACCCGCAGCGGAAACGGGCCCGCCCCGCCGTAGCCGCGCGCAATCACGCCGGGGCGATGTCCGCGGGCGAGCAGCTCGCGCACCAGGGCAATGACCAGCGGTGTCTTGCCGGTCCCGCCGAGCGTGATGTTGCCGACAACAATGACCGGTACCGGCGGGCGCGCCCGTTCCGCATGCCGGTTGCGCAACCGCTGGATACCGGCATAGAGCCAGGCCAGCGGCGCCAGCAACAGCAACACGCCTGGCCGCCCGTACCAGCGCGCCAGCAGCGCGCTTTCCAGCGTCACCTCAGGCCTCCGGCGCGTCGTCGGCAAACTGCCTGCCATGCAGGCGCGCGTAATGGCCATCAAGCGCCAGCAACTGCGCATGCGTGCCCTTTTCGACAAGCCGCCCGCCATCCATGACCAGGATGAGATCGGCGTGCTCGATGGTGGAGAGCCGGTGCGCGATGACGAAGGTCGTGCGGTTCTTCATCAGGCGCTCCAGTGCATTCTGGATGTGCAGTTCCGATTCGGTATCGAGCGCGCTGGTGGCCTCGTCGAGGATCAGGATCGGTGCATCCTTGAGCAGCGCCCGGGCGATAGCCACCCGCTGCCGCTGCCCGCCTGACAACTGCATGCCATCGTGACCGATGCGCGTATCAAAGCCCTGGGGCAGCTTTTCGATGAACTCGCGCGCGTTGGCCGCCTCGGCGGCGGCAACGATTTCTTCCCGCGTCGCGCCGGCGCGGTCACCGTACGCAATGTTGGCGGCGACGGTGTCATCGAACAGGGTGACGCGCTGGTACACCACGGAAATCTGGCGGCGCAGGGCCGCGAGCGAAAACTGCTGCAACGGCACGCCATCGATGAGTATCTCGCCACCACTGACGTCGTAGAAGCGCGGCAACAGGCTCACCAGCGTCGACTTGCCGCCGCCGGAGCGGCCAACCAGCGCAACAGTGGTACCGGCAGGAACCTCGAGGTCAATGCCGCGCAATACGTCCTCGTGGCTGGACGGATAGCGGAAAGTGACACCTCGGAAACTCACGTCGCCGCGCACGCGATCCGGTGCATGCGTGCCGCCATCCGGCTCCGCCGGCGTATCAAGCAGCGTGAAGATCGACTGCGCAGCGGCGATTCCGCGCTGGATCTTTTCGTTCACTTCCGTGAGCGTGCGGGCCGGCTTGACCAGGACGCCCAGCGCCGTCAGGTAGGCGATGAAATCCCCGGCCGTCATGTTGCCCATGATCTGCGGATGCAGGGCCAGCCAGACGATCAGGCCGAGCGGGATGGAGAGAATGATCTGGATGGCGGGCGTGTTGATGGCGCGGGTCACCACCATCTTCATGCTCTGGCGCAGGTTGTAGAGACTGACGGCATTGAAGCGCTGCGCCTCGAACCCGACACCGCCGAACACCTTCACCACCTGTGCGCCGTTGACGGCTTCCGAGGCGACATGGGTGACGTCACCGACCGACCCCTGCAGGCGGTGGCTGAGCATGCGGAAGCGCTTGCTCGCGGTGTTCACCAGCAGGGCAATCAGCGGCAGCACCAGGATGATGATCAGCGTGAGCCGCCAGTTCTGCCAGAACAGGTAGCCGAGCAGCGCGACGACGGTCAGGCCTTCCTTCAGCAACACCTTGATGGCTTCCGTCGCCGCCGCCGTCACCTGCTCGACGTCATAGGTGAGCTTGGCGACCAGGTGCCCTGACGTCTGCGTGGCGAAATACTGCGCAGGAAGGCTGAGGATGCGGGCGAACATTTCCGTGCGCAGCGCATGCACGACACTGCGCGCAGCGTAGGAGACGCCGTAGTCGCCAATGAACGAGCCGATGCCGCGGGCGACGAAGATGCCGACCATGCCCAGCGGGATCAGGATGCGCAAGCGATCCTCGACGCTGCCGTCCTTGATGGAGTCGACCACGAACCCGGTGTAGGCCGCTGCCGCCGCCTCGGTGCCGGCAAACAGCAGGTAACCGGCGATACCGGCGGCAAAGGCGTACCAATAGCGCGCGGTGTAGCCGAGCAGGCGACGGTAAGTGGCGATGCCTTCTGCAGGCGCGGCCGACGCGGACATCAGTTCTTCGGTTCCCGCGTGACGATGCTCAGGTTGACGAAGCCGAGCTCACCGGCGACATCCATGACGGTAACGACGTGCTGGTGCAGCGCCTTGGCGTCGGCGGTGAGGAAGAACGGCAGGTCCTTGCGGCCGCCGGATGCCTCCTGCAGTGCCTCGCGCAGGGTCACGCGATCCGCGTTCACCAGTGCGTGGCCGTTCACGGCAAATTCGCCGGACTCGGAAACCGAAACCTCGATGGCATTCTTCGCCGCCGCGGGCGGCTGGCCGGACGCTTCCGGCAGGTCGATGCCAAGGCGGGTTTCACGGGTGAACGTGGTGGCAACGGCAAAGAAGATCAGCAGGAGGAACACCGCATCGATCAGCGGCGTCATGTCCAGCGAGACCTCGTCGCGACGACGCTGCCGGAATTTCACGGGGCGTCCTTCATCACGTCGCTGCCACGCTCGGCCGTCAGGGCATCCATGAAACGGAGCGACTCCTGTTCCATGGCCACTGTCAGCTCATCGATGCGGCGGGTAAAGAACCGATGGAAGAACAGCGCCGGGATGGCAACGACCAGACCCGCGGCCGTGGTGATCAGGGCCATCGAGATGCCATGTGCCAGTGCAGACGGCTCACCGCTGCCACGCAGCGCGATCACGTTGAACACCTCGATCATGCCGAGCACCGTGCCCAGCAGGCCCAGCAACGGCGACAGCGCGGCGATGGTCCCCAAGGTGTTCAGGAAGCGCTCCATCTCATGCACCACGTGTCCGCCGGCATCCTCGATGCTCTGCTTCATGGCGTCCTTGCCCTGCCGCGCAGACGCGATGCCGGCGGCAAGAATGAACCCCAGCGGCGACGCCTCGCGCAGCGCGCGCAGTTGCTCGCGATTGAACTTGCCCTCGCGAATCTGCTGGCCAACCCGCGCGGCCAGCCCCGGCGGCGCGATGCGCGACGCCCGCAGCGTCATGAAACGCTCGATGACGATGGCCATGGCCACGACGGAACCGGCAATGAGCGGCCACA
>Ga0073934_10003115_pt1 | contig 31591 bp, 27 predicted proteins | sample LarsenN4metaG_FD_76834 | JGI IMG/M metagenome (GOLD analysis project Ga0073934, IMG submission 76834) | Hot spring sediment bacterial and archeal communities from British Columbia, Canada, to study Microbial Dark Matter (Phase II) - Larsen... ...
GCGCTACTACATGTTGCCCCACCCTACCCTTTGTTCCTCCTCGATCCCCTCCCGCTGCCCGCTGCCCACTCTCCCCCGCGCCCCCACTCCCTCACTCCCCCACGCCCCCACTCCCCCACTCCCCCACTCCCATCTCCTTCCCTCTATTCCCTCCCCCTTGTCTTCCCTATCCTTCCACCCCTACCAGCATTCGCACCTTGCCCGATAATGAATAAACCGGAATCGAAAGCACTGTGTTGCAAACGTGCTGGCAGACCCTCCTGAGCTGCAAACGGCTAATTCTGCATTGAGAGAGTAGAAACACACGATGTCTGAAAATTTGAGAAGTCAGGTTGTAACCCAGGGCGTACAGCGATCGCCCAACCGAGCCATGTTACGGGCGGTTGGCTTTCAGGATGAAGACTTTAAGAAACCAATTGTCGGGGTAGCCAGTGCCCATAGCACCATTACCCCTTGCAACATGGGCATTGCACCGCTCGCGATCCAAGCAGAAAATGGCATTCGAGCTGGGGGCGGTATGCCGCAAGTCTTTGGCACCATCACAGTGAGCGATGGCATCTCAATGGGCACCGAGGGCATGAAGTACTCCCTTGTTTCCCGTGATGTGATTGCCGACTCGATCGAAACAGCCTGTAACGCACAAAGCATGGATGGCATCCTGGCGATCGGGGGCTGTGACAAAAATATGCCCGGTGCGATGATCGCAATGGCTCGGATGAACATTCCCGCCCTATTTGTTTATGGCGGCACCATCAAACCTGGTCACCTTGAGGGCGAAGACCTGACCGTTGTGAGTGCCTTTGAAGCAGTAGGTCAGTACAGTGCCGGTCGCATTGATGAAGTTCGCCTCACGTCTGTAGAGCGCAATGCGTGTCCTGGTGCGGGTTCCTGCGGGGGCATGTACACTGCTAACACCATGTCGTCAGCTTTTGAGGCGATGGGCATGAGCTTGATGTACTCGTCTACGATGGCCGCCGAAGACCCTGAAAAAGCAGAAAACACCGCGATCGCGGGTAAGGTACTGGTTGAGGCCATTCGCAACAATCTCCGCCCCTCTGACATCATCACCCGCAAGTCAATTGAGAACGCGATCTCAGTGATCATGGCAGTGGGTGGCTCGACCAATGCGGTGCTGCACTTTTTGGCGATCGCGCACTCAATTGGCGTGCCCCTCACTCTGGATGATTTTGAGACGATTCGGGCGCGGGTGCCAGTGCTATGCGACCTCAAGCCATCTGGACGCTACGTCGCGACTGACTTACACAAGGCGGGTGGCATTCCTCAAGTGATGAAAATGTTGCTCGTCAATGGCTTGCTACACGGCGACTGCATCACCATCACTGGCCAGACCGTTGAAGAACTTTTACGCGATATTCCCGCTGAGCCTCGCCCCGACCAGGATGTGATTCGTCCCTGGGGCAACCCTATGTACACCAGTGGGCACCTGGCTATCCTGAAGGGAAATCTGGCTAGTGAAGGAGCCGTTGCCAAAATCTCAGGCGTGAAAAACCCACAAATTACTGGGCCTGCCAGAGTTTTTAACTCCGAAGAAGAATGTTTGGATGCGATCTTGGCTGGCAAAATCAACGCGGGTGATGTCATCGTCATTCGCTACGAAGGTCCCAAGGGTGGCCCCGGCATGCGCGAAATGCTGGCCCCAACGTCTGCCATTATTGGGGCAGGTCTGGGTGATTCAGTGGGCTTAATTACAGATGGGCGTTTCTCAGGTGGCACGTATGGCATGGTGGTCGGTCACGTTGCCCCTGAAGCTTATGTCGGTGGCGCGATCGCCCTTGTCGAAGAAGGCGACTCCATCACCATTGATGCACCTGCTCGACTCCTACAACTCAATGTCTCCGAAACAGAACTAGAACAACGACGGGCCAAGTGGCAACCACCCAAGCCCCGCTATACATCCGGCGTATTAGCCAAATATGCCAGTCTTGTTGCCTCTAGCAGTTTAGGCGCTGTCACAGACTTAAACCTGAAGCTGTAAGGCACTCTCTTAAAAAGAATGGGCGTTGCTGATTGGGCGTATGAATTCTGTAAGGGCGTTTCGCGAAACGCCCCTAGCATAGGGATGCTTATCCAAAAATCATATATACATTCAGCAACGCCAAAAAATGCTGGTCAGAAACTCTCAAGGATGTTTCTGACCAGCAGACAAAGTTAAGCTCAGACCTCAACAGCTTGAGTTGAACCGGCTACTTTGCGTAGCTTGGGTCAGGTTGAATGCTACCAACCCGCTCAGGTGGCCAAAACCGCACAACGGCGCGGCCAATAATATTCTCACGTGGCACAAAGCCCCAGTAATGGCTGTCATAGCTGTTGTTGCGGTTGTCGCCCAAGACCAGGTAAGAGTTTTCAGGGACGATCACAGGCCCATACTGGTAAGCAGGCTTATCTTCGACGTAGATCTCTTTTAGAGCCTGGTCATTGACATAAACCTTGCCACCCTTAACCTCGACTTTTTCACCGGGCAAGCCGATTACTCGCTTGATAAATGCGTCTTTGTAGTTTTGCTCTTGCAATTTATCAGTTGGCGAAAACACAACAATATCGCCCCGCCCCGGATTACTAAACCGATAGCCAACCTTATCGACAATCAGGCGATCGTTGACTTGCAGCGTTGGCAACATCGACCCAGAGGGAATATAACGTGCTTCTGCAACAAACGTGCGGATGCCAAATGCGAGTACAGCACTTAAAGCAATCGTTTTAATCCCCTCGACCCAAGGATTCTCATGAACTGGGCGGTTGGAAGTTTCATCAGAGCGGTCAGAATGATTGCTATCTAAGCGAGTCATAGGCTAATAACAGTAAATTGCAGAGAAACGGTTTAACGACTGACCAAACAAAGCTGTATCTAAAATACTCTAGGTACCGGGTTCTATCATGACAAAGTTTTTTCAATCGTGTGTTTTTCGACCTTAGATCTTTACCAGAGGTTCCTGGACGGTCAAATTCTCAACCTGAGAACTGAGCCTCATTTTTAGAATCACATCCCGATTACAACTTTTCTAAATAGCTGAGTAAGTCTGCCATTTCTTGAGTCGAAGGCTGAAACTGAGGCATTGGCGGCGTTTGCCCACTGATAACTTGCTGAATGATAGCCACTCTTGATTTGCGGTCAGACAACCCATGCAAACTGGGACCTACGCGTCCGTCTGCGGCTTCGCCATGACACCCAGCACAATTCATCAAAAAGATCGCTTTTCCTTGCACCGCATTCCCCTGCAATGCCAAAACATCTTTGACATAAGGGTTGGCCGGATGTGACCGATAAAACCCAAAAACAAGGATAAGGATGACGAATGCGATCGCAAACAAAAGTGTTGTCACCGCCTTAACAGCCTGACCCGTGTTTTCTTTGGTCGTAGCAATTTGATTATTCAACTGCTTAATCTTTAAGTCTTTTAAATTTGCGGCATTGATTCTTTACTAATTTATAGCCAGTTTAGATAACTTTGCAATTTCTCACATTTACTAAAGAAACGGCAAAATCAGCAGTTCTTTGGGGATCCAATCAACTTGCAACGTTTTCTGGCTTGGTTGAGGGCTGCTTTTACCTTAAGATAAGGGTTGTACCAATTGGGATGGATGAACCGAAGCTGTTCTGTCCCCTTCTGAGTTGCAAGTTGCGTTTATCACAAGTTTGCGAGCAGCGGGGCTAGCAATGACAGTTTGGCTGGGTTTTTCAGCCCCATTTTTAAGACCTGCGGTTATAAAAGGAGACTAACGTTGATCGAGCCAATTTTGCTGGGCATCGTGCTAGGGCTAATCCCCATTACTCTGGCTGGTTTGTTTGTAGCAGCTTACTTGCAGTACCGTCGGGGCGACCAACTAGGGCTGTAGGATTAAATTATTGTTCAACTTTTATTAAGCCTGACGGTACAGATGTCAGGCTTATTTTGTTCTTTCGCCTAAAAATACTGGGTCGCAATTTCAACCTCGATCGCCCAAGTCTTCATCAAGTCACAAGTTTCGTGGTCGCTCACGTTTGTATCGCTTAACTCAAGGTTATAAAAATCGACCCACTCTGCCTCGAAGTAGGGGCCAGCATGCCAGGTGCCAAGGTGGAGCTTCACGAAGCAGTTGCCTGGAATGTGAAAAACCTGTAGCGTATCCAGATCAGGAACAGACTGTTGATGATTGGGTGCAGCGACTCCTAAAAACCAAGCTTTGCCCCCTAAAGATCCCAAACACTGAGTACATTGAACATGGCGAGTAATTCGATGAAACCTCAAGGGCCTTTGGTTGAGGCGCATGATGTAAAACCGAGGAGTTCCCCGGTCTAAGACAAGTTGCGCATCCGTTTGATCAAATAATTTATGATCTTCGCAGGCAAAAATGACCTGCCCATAGGGACAAAATGCATCCTGGCTGATTGGTTGAGCTGATAAATGTTTGATCTGAGGGGTGTGCATGGAACGAAACTCAAATCATTAGTTCGTAGAAAAGCATGAAATTTCCGTGCGATCGCAGATTCAGCGGATACACTTTAATTTAAGTGTTAACGATTTTTTTAAGAGTCTATTATTTTATTCTGCTTTACAGAATGCAGCGTGCGGCAGTGGCTTTCCAGTTATTCTGTCTACGTAACTGGCTATAACGTGTGAGCAGAAGAATTGCTCCACTGAAGCTGCATTCAGCCGAAAAAGTCGTTGTGTTCTTTGACAGCCTGGGAACAATAGTCAACAAGCCGCCAACAACAGATTCAGTCAGAGGTTGGCTCTTTGGAACTGCGTCATGAATCATCAGGGCAATCAATGGCAAAAAGGTACTAACTCGTCTCGGTCTGCTGAGCAGATTTTGCAGACAGTCTCAAACGAGTTGCAAAATCTCCACGACGGCTTGATTGCTCAGCTTTCAGAGGAGGTGCTTTGGCTGCGAACTGAGAAAGCTCGGTTGCAGACCGAAGTTGAGGCGTTGCGTCAGCAGCAACATGCCCTTCAAACTCAACGGTTTGAAGCACTCTCGCATCAACAGATGGCGCAACAACAAATTTGGGCTAAGCAGCTAGCCCAGGTGATTGCTAATCATCTGCAAGCGTTGATCGTCGAGCGCTTAAGTGAAATGGCTAGCGCAAGTACGGCTAAGCGAGCGATCAGTATCAGTGGCAATGGCACAGATGAGACGGCCCAGCGCCTACTTTCTAGCTTTGATGCTAGCTTTACCAATACCTTCAAAACCCTTCAGCGAGAACTTGATAGCTACGAGAGTTCTCTGTCGCAGCAGCTCAACCGGATGCATACTTTAGAGCAGCAAGGCGCGACAATTCTAGAAGCGCTGATTGAGCGGCTCCGAGAGCAACTCCAGGTGGAAGTCGCAACGGCGCGATCGCCAATAGGATCGCCCATCCCCAGTAATGGGCATCCCACTTCTGACACTGCTTATGAGGCTGCACCTCCAGTCTCACCCCAAGAGTTTCGCGATTCTTTCATTCAACCATCGGAAGATCCCGCAACCTCGACCTCCTCTACTGCTCAATCAAACCCTCTGCCCCTCCAGTTTCCGGCAACACCTGTCGCACCGCCTCCCCCCGTCAAGCGCGAGTTATCTCAGTTTCAAGTGGGCTTGCTGTTGGTGCTGCTCTCGACTCTGGCACTGTCGTTTCACAATGTGGTCGTCAAGATTGTTGGCACCCCTAGTGTCATTTTTGGCTGGTTGGGTGGTGGCTATGAGATGGGTGGCTTTATCAAGCTTGGCCTCGGCAATGCCCTATTAATTCTTTGGTTACGCATGTTAATTGTGTTGCCGTTGATGGTGCCCGTTGCCATGTTTTTGTACCCCCCTGTGTGGCGTGATATCAGGAGGTTTACGACTTCAGACGATCGCCGCCCGTTAATTAATGTCTTTATCAGCGGTGTTTCGCTGTTTTTATCGCAAATCTTGATCTACATTGCGATCGGTCGCATTGGGCCTGGGGTGGCGGTCACGCTGTTGTTTATGTACCCGATTGTGACGGTGCCCTTAGCGTGGCTGCTGTTCCGCGATCGCCCGACCCGGTTGCGGTGGGTAGTTATGGGCATTATTTTGCTGGGCGTTTTCTTTACCGCCTTGCCCCGCATCAGTTGGGGCGCGATCGTTACAGGTGGCGCAACGGGTGTGATCGTTGCCGCTCTTTCGGGGGTTGCATTTGCCTTCTACCTGCTGTTTATGCAGCTGGGATTTAAAAAATTACATCCGGTGCCAGTCAGCTTGATTCAGTTTGCGACGATTTTCGTCCTCTCTAGTATCGTTTTGCTGATGCCACTCGACCTAGGTGTCAAAGTTGGTGATTCTTCTGGTTTGTTCGTGGGTGGCTTAGTGCTTGGCATTTTGACGCTCGTTGGTTATTTAGCCAACAACTTTGGGGTGCGGCTCATGGGTGCTTCGTTAGCTTCAATCATTGCCTCTAGCGGCCCAGCCGTTACTGCTTTGTTGGGGCTACTTGTAATTAACGACAAGCTTCAGTTTATTCAGTTTTTAGGAATCTTTTTAGTGACCTTTGGCGTTGGCCTGCTCAGTTGGGAGCGCACCAAACAACAAGCGAGTGCAAAACCAGCCAATACCCCCGCTAAGTAACGACTACAGGTTTCTGTCTAACATCTTTAACTTAAACTACAGTTGCGAATTATCAATCGTGCGTAATCCTGATTACAAAAATGTAGTTAGAAAATAACGTTTATAGTGCATTGAACGCTGTTCAAGGATCTTTAGTCAAAGTTCTAAATCAACTGAGACGATCGCGTACCTTGCGCTTGTGTTTCTAAGGCGATCGCGCCTGGGTTTGTTCCTTCCTGCGTCACTTGTGTAGCTCGTTAACTGTGAAAAAGCGAATTTTTTTGGGGTGCTTAAGTACCCTACTCGTTTTCCTCTGGCACTATGGACTGAGTAGTTCGATGTTGGCTGCCATGACCCAAGAGCCTTTGAAATATCCTAAAACCCCAACCGTTGATCAAGTTGACACGTATCACGGTGTCAAGGTAGCCGATCCCTACCGTTGGCTTGAAAACCCTGACTCTACTGAAACTCAAGCCTGGATTACGGCTCAAAATCAACTCACCGAAAAGTTTCTTGACGGTGTTGGCGTTCGGCAAAAGATTAATCAACGGCTGACTGAGCTGTGGAACTTCGAGAAGTATGGTGTTCCCTTTAAGGAAGGGGAGCCTGAAACCAGCGCCAAAGGTCAAGCCGATACGCAACGTTACTTCTATTTCAAAAACGATGGTTTACAAAACCAGAGCGTTCTCTACACGTTGAAAAAGTTGGATGACACGCCAAAGGTTTTGTTAGACCCCAACACATTGTCAGAAGATGGCACCGTTGCCCTGTCTGGCATTGCAGTTAGCGATAACAGCAACCTGCTCGCCTATGGTTTATCAACCGCTGGGTCTGACTGGCAAGAATGGAAAGTGCGCGATATTGAAACGGGCGAAGATCTGCCGGATCTCGTCCGCTGGGTTAAGTTTTCAGGAGCCGCTTGGACACCTGATAACCAGGGGTTTTTTTACTCGCGCTATGACGAACCCAATGAGAAAACCCAGCTAGAAGATGTCAATTACTTTCAAAAGCTTTACTATCACCGTTTAGGCACCCCCCAGTCAGAAGATGTGTTGATTTACGAACGTCCAGATCATAAAGATTGGGGCTTTAGTGGTGGGGTTAGCGAAGATGGACATTATCTGATCATTTCGGTTTGGTTGGGGACAGACTCACGCAATCTTGTGTTTTACAAAGACCTGACTCAGCCAGATGCTCCCGTTGTTGAACTCATTCGTGAATTTGAGGCTGAGTACAGCTTTATTGAAAATGAGGGAACCCGCTTTTGGTTTCGTACCGACTTGGATGCTCCGCGCGGAAAGTTGATCGCGATCGATATTGCCAAGCCCGATCGCGAGAACTGGCAAGAGATTATTCCTGAAGCCGAGGAAACTCTGCAAAGTGTGGGCCTCCTCAACAATCAATTTGTCGCGTCCTACCTGAAAGATGCCTACGACCAGATCAAGATCTTTGACCTGAACGGGCAGTTTGTGAAGGAGGTTGAGTTGCCAGGGATTGGTTCAGTGGGTGGTTTTGGGGGCGATCGCGGCGATACCGAGACGTTCTACAGCTTCACCAGCTTTACAACACCTGCCACGATCTACCGCTACAACATGGTGACGGGTGAAAGTAGCGTTTTCCGGCAGCCAGAGGTGGCATTTGAGCCTGACGACTACGAAACCAAGCAAGTCTTCTACACCAGCAAAGACGGCACGCGCATTCCCATGTTCATTACCCACAAGAAAGGGGTTCAGCTGGATGGCAATAATCCCACCATTCTTTATGGGTATGGCGGTTTCAACGTGTCGCTGACGCCGAGCTTCTCGATCAGCAATCTAGTTTGGATGGAGATGGGTGGGGTTTACGCCATGCCTAACCTGCGCGGAGGTGGTGAATATGGCGAAGACTGGCACCAGGCCGGCATGAAGTTAAAAAAGCAGAACGTGTTTGATGACTTTATCGCCGCTGCCGAATGGCTGATTGATAACCGTTATACAACGCCGAAAAAGCTGGCTATCTCTGGTGGCAGCAATGGCGGCTTGCTGGTCGGGGCTTGCATGACCCAACGCCCGGAACTGTTTGGGGCTGCGTTACCCGCTGTGGGTGTGATGGATATGTTGCGGTTCCACCAATTTACAATTGGCTGGGCTTGGACTTCAGAGTATGGCTCTCCCGAAAATCCCGAAGAGTTCAAAGTGCTCTATGCCTACTCGCCGCTGCATAATCTCAAACCTGGCGTGGCTTACCCCGCAACGCTGATTACTACTGCTGATCACGACGATCGCGTTGTGCCTGCCCATAGCTTTAAGTTTGCGGCTGCCTTACAAGCAGCGCATCGGGGCAACGCTCCCGTCTTAATTCGGATTGAAACCAAAGCGGGGCATGGAGCTGGAAAACCAACCGCCAAAATCATCGAAGAAATCAGCGATCGCTGGGCTTTTCTGGTTAGAGTCCTGGAAATTCCCTATGAATAATCGTTGGCTTTCCGCAACGATTTGCGAATCTTGATGATTTATCTCAGGCAGAGCAACCGCTAAGAGAACCAGATTCTAGAATAGAGATTGTGGTTTTTAGGCGCTTGCCATGTCTGTTCAGTCGTCAGAAATAGTTTCCCTGCCGTTATTAGGTCGGTCAAAAACCGAGCTGACTGAATGGGTGCAGCAGCAAGGGCAGCCGGCCTATCGCGGCAAACAACTGCACGAGTGGATCTATGACAAAGGCGTGCGATCGCTGGCTGAGATCTCCGTTTTTCCGAAGCAATGGCGAGCAGCACTCGAAACTATCGACTTAGGGCGATCGCAACTGCACTATCGCTCAGTTTCTCGTGATGGCACTGTCAAATATTTGCTTCGTCTAAGCGATGGCCAGATTATTGAAACGGTTGGCATCCCGACCGAGAAGCGGTTGACGGTGTGTGTGTCATCCCAGGTTGGCTGCCCGATGGCCTGCAACTTTTGCGCAACAGGTAAAGGTGGACTGCTGCGAAATTTGCACACCCATGAAATTGTTGATCAGGTATTAACAGTGCAGTCTGATTTTGGACAGCGGGTCAGCAATATCGTCTTTATGGGCATGGGTGAACCCTTGCTGAACGACGAAAATGTTTTGAAAGCGGTGCGATCGCTCAACCAAGATGTTGGTATTGGGCAACGCTCAATCACCATTTCCACCGTTGGTATTCCCGGACGGATTCGCCGGTGGGCAGACCACCACTTGCAAGCAACCCTGGCTGTGAGCCTGCACGCCTCTAATCAGGAAGTTCGCGAAAAACTAATCCCCAGCGCCAAACAATACCCCCTTAAGGCATTGCTTGAAGAATGCCAGGAGTATGTTGAAATCACAGGTCGGCGTGTAACGTTCGAATATATTTTGTTGTCAGAGCTGAATGATTTGCCACAGCATGCGATCGAGCTAGCCAATCATGTGCGCGGATTTCAGAGCCACGTTAACCTAATTCCCTATAACCCCATCAAAGAAGTGGACTACAAACGCCCTAGCCCTAAACGAGTCCAAGATTTTGTCACCGTATTAAAGCAAGAGGGTGTTGCTGTTAGTGTGCGTCAAACACGCGGTTTAGAAGCCGATGCGGCCTGTGGTCAACTGCGAGCTTCAACCCTCCGCTAATTACACTAGCGAACCTTATTTATTTGCGTACAGCCCTGGGGCGTAAGCCTCAATGACTCGATTCGTCTTGTCGCAAGTAATCATCAAATAATCACAGGCGTGACACTGAGTACGAATCAAACCATCTTCTTCAAGGTGGTGACGCTCAGCGTGGCTACCGCAATTGGGACAAAAAATTTGTGTAATATTCATCGGCTTAAAAGTGAAGGGCGTGGTTGGCTGCATGGTGGCTAGTGTTTAAATTTTAGAAAATCAAACTTAGTATCAAAGGGAACAAGTATTAGTTGCGCCAAAAAGTGAATTGGTAACACTTACCCTTCACAAAACGTAAAAGCAAGTATTACCTCATATATAAAGTATGAGGGTATTCATGCTCATTGCCAATTGAACTTAAGCAAGAATTCGCAATTTCTTCATGACTTCCTATTGGGGATCAAGAAAATTAGAAATCGCCCTGCAGCCCTTTTGCGTTTCAGCCAAATTTTGTATCGATAGCTACTTGGTGAAATCTTAATTTTTAATTAATCTTTAAAGTCTTGCGAATCTACCTTAATGTACTTTTCGATACATTTTTAACTTCAGCGGATATATCTAAAGGCAGACCTGTCAGTGAGGTCTGTTCACAACTTAAGTCTCTTGCTCCACATTTCAAAAATGATTTCAGAAGCTAAATGTTAACGATTAAAACTATTTTTTTTGAGAGCCATCTTTTGCTGATTTCTAGTTTCTTGAATAGCGAAGCAAACGCTAGGAATTCATTTCAAACTATTCAAAAATCCTTTGATTCAAAACTAAGAAATTCAACCTGAAAAAATCCAAAGCACCCCTGCAAATCTTCCATCACAATCCCGGTTTTACTTTCTTCAGCCAATAAGTAGAAATCGAAGTTGCCCAACCTCGATTGAGCAGAATTTCAAATTACCCAGGCTACCTTTCACTTCCTCCCTGCTCTCCTCCACGCCCTCTATTCCCTGCTTCCAACCGTGACCTAACTCTCCTCAACAATCCACTCGGAAGCGCGATCGCCCAAATCGATTGGAATCGCAACAGCCTTGCCAAGTCGAGGGCGCTCTTTAGTTTCAGAGACAAACTGCTGCACCTGCTCAACGCTACCCCACGCCTCTAAATAACTGGCGATCGCGTTGAGATGCTCAATGTACTCCGCCTCTGATAAGGGAAATGAACGTTGCTCTAAATAGCGCCACATAATCAGCATGAAGATCTTGCCCTGCGTGCGTCGCAACTGGACATCGAAGGAATAGCCCCATTTAGTTTGAATTAGCTGACGTAACTCCGTTCCTGTCATATTTGAAGTTTTCGAATCGGGATTAGAAGGTCGAACCACATCACAGAACGCTTAACATTTCGTATTAATCCAACCGGATAGCTGCGCTGCTTACGTCAAGAAATGTGTAATGATTTTAATGGACTGCCTGTGACACGGGGAAATCTTCTCAACGTCCAAAGCGTAACGTTTTGCGTTCGTCGTTTGCTAGTGACTCCGTTAAGAGGGTGTGGTTTCCCAGTGGGTACCTGAACCGCCAGCGGGCGCGTTGGTCCATAACATACTTAATTTTTATCCTGAGTGAGTTGAACGAGAGTCATGACACAAGTTTCTGGAGCCTCGGATGTACCAAATCTTAGCCGTCGTCAGTTTATGAATTTGCTGACGTTTGGCTCAGTGACGGGGGTTGCTTTAGGAGCCCTTTACCCAGTTGTAAAGTACTTTATTCCTCCCTCCGCTGGCGGATCGGGTGGCGGCGTAACGGCGAAAGATGCTTTGGGTAACGACATTTCAGTAAGCAACTTCATCGCGACTCATGCCCCTGGCGACCACGTTTTGTCTCAAGGTCTGAAGGGCGACCCAACCTACATCATCGTTAAAGAAGATAAGTCTCTGGCTGACTTTGGCTTAAACGCAGTTTGCACTCACTTAGGTTGCGTTGTGCCTTGGAACCCCAACGAGAACAAGTTTATGTGCCCCTGCCACGGTTCTCAGTACAACAGCGAAGGGAAGGTTGTGCGGGGACCCGCTCCACTGTCTCTAGCACTGGTACACGCAACGGTTGAAGAAGACAAACTCACCTTTACTCAGTGGACTGAAACTGACTTCCGTACTGGCGATGATCCCTGGTGGGCGTAACTCCCACAATCTGCTGGGCTAGCGATCGCCGATAGCCTTAAGTGAATTCTTGAAACAAACTCTGTAGAACTCTTTGCCAAACATAGACTGATGAGAACCCATCCTTTAGAGAGCATTAAGAGCCGTTTTTTGACGGCGATCGCCCTGGTGACGATTATCTTAGCCGGTAGCTTGAGCATGCCCCGTGCCGCTGCGGCATACCCGATCTTCGCTCAACAAGCTTACGAAAACCCTCGTGAGGCAACCGGACGAATTGTCTGCGCGAATTGCCATCTCGCTCAAAAACCCACGGAAGTCGAAGTACCCCAATCCGTTTTACCTGACACCGTATTTGAAGCGGTTGTCAAACTACCTTATGACCTGAAAGCTCAGCAAGTTTTGGGTGATGGCAGTAAAGGGCCTTTGAATGTGGGCGCAGTTTTGATGCTGCCTGAAGGTTTTAAGCTGGCTCCTGAAGAGCGGATGACAGAAGAGCAAAAAGAGATGGCAGAAAGTCTCTACATCCAGCCCTACAGCGAAGATAAACAAAACATTTTGGTGGTCGGGCCTTTACCTGGTGAGCAATATCAAGAAATTGCATTCCCGATTCTGTCGCCTGATCCTAAGGCCGATAAGTCGCTCCGCTTTGGTAAGTACCCTGTTCACGTTGGTGGTAACCGTGGACGTGGTCAGGTTTATCCCACAGGTGAAAAGAGCAACAACACCGCTTATAACGCTTCTGCGGCTGGCACCATTACCTCTATCACCAAGCCTGAAGATGGCGGCTATGTTGTGACCATCCAAAAAGAAGACGGTAGCACTGTAACTGACACGATTCCTGCTGGGCCTGTATTGTTGGTCGCAGAGGGTGAAACGGTTGCCGATGGTGCCGCCTTGACTGAAAACCCCAACGTGGGTGGCTTTGGTCAAGTTGACACTGAGATTGTGCTGCAAGATCCAAACCGGATTGTTGGTTTACTCGGCTTCTTCGCACTGGTTATCTTGGCTCAAATCTTCTTGGTCTTGAAGAAGAAGCAAGTCGAGCGCGTTCAAGCAGCCGAAATGGAATTCTAGTTTCCAGTTCAAACTCACATTCAAGGGTAGGCATTTGCCTACCCTTTTTTCTAGGGTTGTTGCTGGTGACGCAATGATCGCCAGCATCCTGTGGGTTAGGATCGGACGCGCCCTTGATCCACCCTCATCACGCAACGCATCAGTCAATTCTTTGAAATTTCGGCTTTCTGGATTTGCCCCAGTGTCCCTGAGCTCCTATGAGAAAGGATCTGAACGGAGCCAGAAGCAGGAGACTGGAAGAGCTATCGGTTGCCTATCAAAGTGAAATGGCACGAGGCTATCTCCACGATCGCCTGGGTTAAGTTATCAGTCTCAGCACGATCTCAGTTGGTCTAAGAGGGTGAGGTTTCACCTGCATCAGCAATGCGGATCAAACCGTCTTCGTAGATTTGGAGGTTACGTCCACGCCAGGTCACGCGATCGCCCCAGGCCCCTTTGAGCCACACCCAAAAACTCAACGCATCCCGCCAGGGCAAGAGCCAGAGCCAGCCGACCAAGCCATCACACTGCAGGTTGCGAACTGCAATGAAGGCTTGTAAGTAACGTAAAACAAACGTGAAAAGGGTAAGCGCGATCGTCCATTTAGCCAACCCTGAAACCAACAGAAGCAGCACGCTCCAAACTGTACCAAAGCAAAAGGCTTGCCCGTAATAAATATTGCCCCGGTTAAAGCGAATCGTTCTAGCCCAACGCAACTCCCGTCGCACCAGTTCGCCAACGGTTTCGTTACCCGTGTCTGACTCTAGCAAATAGCGAGACAACTCTACCCGATAGCCCGCTTCAGCCGTTCGTTTGCCTAAGTTATAGTCAGACCCAATTCGACTGGTATGTAACCCACCAGCCTGCTCTAAAGCAGACTTTCGCATCGCCATGGTGGCACCCACCGCAAAACGCAAGCCCCCATCCATCGCACGCGCAATTAGCGCACTGGGCACAAAGTCACAGCAGCGACCAAGCGATGCCAGTGCCGCGCCTAAATATTTAGGATGGCGTCCCACAAAGGCACAGGTCACCATACCAACCTGCGGATCGACCAGAGGCGCCGTCACAGTGCGGAGATAGTCGCGACTCACCTGAATATCGCTATCCACAAAGACGATGATCTCATGCTGCATCGCTTCGAGCAGATAGGTGAGACTACTATCCTTATGATTAATGCCGCGTGGCGCTAACCCGGTAAAGAGGCGCACCTTATCAGGGTAAGTCTGCTCAAGCTTTTGCAGGAGAGGAATCGCCGGATCATCGGTATCGACCAGACCAAACAAAACCTCATAGGTGGGGTAGTCTTGCTGACACAAGGAAACCCAGTTCTCCCAAGCATCCGGATCTAAGCCTTTGACAGGCACCAGGATCGAGATTCCCGGCAAGATTTCAGCTTCGGGTAGAGATGGCGCAGGGCTACGAAAGAAACGGAGCGTAAAGAAGGCACAGGCAGCATAAAACAGGAGCGACCCCACGATCGCCCCTGTCAGCAACAGTTGAAGCAACAGCAACATGACCGATTAGTTGCCTACACCCAGTAAAGCACCGAGCGATCGGCCAAAGTTGGTTGGTTCCATCGCATCCATTGCGGCAGTCGGCTCATAACCACAATGCACCATGCAATCTTGACAGCTGGGATTACCGCTCTTACGCCCGTACTGATTCCAGTCGGTGTTTTCGAGCAACTCGCGATAGGTCTTGTAGTGCCCTTCATTTAAGAGATAGCAAGGCTTCTGCCAACCCAACACGCTGTAGCTCGGCATGCCCCAAGGCGTGCATTCGTAGTTTTTCTCACCAATGAGAAAGTCTAAGAATAGAGGATTGTGGTTAAAGTTCCAGTTGTTCTTTTTACCCGCTTTGTAAGGTGCCAAAATTTCGCGGAAGAGGCTATGGGTCTGTTCGCGCTTGAGAAAATGGTCTTGATCGGGTGCCCACTCGTAGCTGTAGCCGGGAGAAATCATCATTCCATCCACGTTCAGCTCAGCCAAAAAGTCAAAGAAGGCTTGCATTTCTTTTGGGTCAGTGCCTTCAAAGACTGTGGTGTTGGTCGTCACGCGGAAGCCACGCGCCTTGGCCGCTTTAATTGCCTTAACCGCCGTCTCAAATACCCCTTTACGGTCAACACACTTGTCATGGTGTTCTTGCAGACCATCCAGATGTACGCTAAAGCTGAAATAAGGAGACGGAGTGAACTTGTCTAAGCTTTTTTCGAGCAGCAAACCATTGGTACAGAGGTAAACAAATTTCTTGCGCTCTACCAGTCCCCGCACAATCTCATCGATTTGAGGGTGCAGCAATGGCTCCCCACCTGGAATGGCCACAACTGGCGCACCGCACTCTTCGACCGCTGCAAAGCATTGCTCTGGGGTCAAGTTTTGTACCAGAATATCAGCCGGATGCTGAATTTTGCCACAACCAGTACACGCCAAATTACAGCGGAACAGCGGTTCTAGCATCAGCGTCAGAGGAAATTGCTTTCGCCCTTTCAGCCTTTGAGCGACGAGATACTTACCGATCTCTAATGCTTGCAACCAATGAATTGCCATAGCTTCTCAACCACTCCTCTCAAGCAGATAATGGGTCGGTCACGATCCCGACTCAATGAATACGACTACTATACCGATCCCACTCTCTTACTGACTACTGGCGATCGGTTCAGTTCAATAGAAAAGTGATACCGGGAAACGCGGAATCTTTCCTGAGAATGACACGCTGAGCTTCGTCAATTGGGCACAAAACTGACTTGTCTAGTGATTATCTCGGTATTGTTAGGCTTTTAAACGTAATGGGAAGACTAAAAAAGTTGGTTTTACGGAGAACTCATTTTTAGGAGATTGAACTGGAGCCACTCCGTTTCAGGCGATCGCGGCTTTAGCTCAGGTCACGCCTAGAGCGGAGATTATGAAAGGTTCTCCTGATAAAAAATCTAGTGATTCTGCATAAAGCATCGATTCCTCTGAACTGGGAAAGTGGTTGTAAAAAGTTTTCTTCAACAGCATTTTCACAGTTCAGCAAGTTGACGCTAGTTCAATCGGACGATAGCCAAATCATTGAAGTAGACATATTAAGGTAAATCACTGAAGCAATGACAAAAGCTTGCCAAACTCACGCCTTACGCTATGTACTGAAGTATTTGTCAACCTTCAATTTAAAGTCTTTCTAAAGACACTAAGTGTTAACCCTTAGTAGGAATTAAAGGTGATATTGTCAAAACATAAATTTGAGCGATTCCGCTTAAGAAGACTCTAAAAGTAAAATTCAAACTTAATTTTTATGATTTCATCCTAAAAGTTAGGTATCTATTCATTAATTTCTTAGTCAATCTATCAAGGGTGTCGTGGTAAGGTTCAGAGATGTTATTTAACTCATTTGAGTTCATTTTCCTGTTTTTTCCGCTTGCCTTCATCGGTTTTCTTTTAATTAGTCATTCAAGTTGGGCAATGCGCTATCAGCTACCATTAGGCTGGTTGGTGCTTGCCTCGCTAATTTTTTATGGTTGGTCAAATCCTGCCAATCTAAAAATTCTTATCTTTTCGATTGTTTTTAATTACGCTATTGGACGAGGGTTAAGCTCAGAGCAACTTAAGCAACCTACTAAAAAGTTGCTACTTACCTTTGGCATTTTTATTAACTTAGCCGCACTGGCTTATTTTAAATACGCAAACTTCATTGCTGAAAATGCAAGTTTATTGCTGAAAACAGACTTCAATGTTGGCAAGATCGCTCTACCTTTAGGGATTTCGTTTTTTACTTTTCAGCAGATCGCTTATTTAGTTGATACCTATCAAGGCAAAACAAAAGAGGATGACCCAATTAAATACTCTTTATTCGCCAGCTTTTTTCCTAACTTATTAGCGGGGCCAATTGTTCGCCATAAAGAGGTCATACCTCAATACGAAAACCGCGAAATTTATCGCTTTAGTTCGCAGCAGTTAGCGGTTGGTTTGACGATCTTCTTTATGGGGATGTTCAAGAAGGTCATTTTCGCTGATGGCGTATCTGCTTATGTCAGTCCAGTTTTTAACGAAGCGCTAGCCGGAGAGATCATATCCTTCACCGATGCTTGGGGGGGCGCGATTGCCTACACGCTGCAACTTTACTTCGATTTCTCAGGTTACTCAGACATGGCGATCGGGATTGCCTACCTCTTTGGCATTCGGCTACCGCTTAACTTCAATTCGCCTTACAAATCCATCAGCATCACAGACTTTTGGCGACGTTGGCATATTACTCTGTCGAACTTCTTGCGCGACTATCTCTACATCCCGATGGGTGGCAGTCGGCGCGGTGAATTTCGCCGTTGTCTTAACCTGTTGCTGACCATGTTATTGGGAGGATTGTGGCACGGGGCTGGCTGGACATTTGTGCTTTGGGGTGGGTTGCACGGAGCTTATCTCGTGACTAATCACCAATGGCGACGGTTTCGCCAGCATTTAGGGCATGACTTGAAGCAAGATCGCTGGTTGTTGCGGGGGTTGGGCTGGGGACTGACATTTGTAGCGGTTGTCGTGAGTTGGGTTTTCTTTCGAGCGGGGTCAATGCAAGCTGCACTCTCAGTTTTGCAAGGCATGGCGGGACTGACACTCGGTGCTGACCCCTCTAACATTTTGGAGCTAGAGCTGACTGATCTTGTGTGGTTGGCGCTATTACTCGCGATTATTTGGTTTGCCCCTAACGTGCAAGAGTGGATGGGCACTTACAGTCCGGCTTTGCACTTTGAGCCAAAACCCTCTGACAAGTGGAGCGATCGCCTTCTGAAAAAGCTGCAATGGCAACCATCACCGACTTGGGCGTTAGCTGCCGCTGTTATTACAGTGTTTGCCTTTCTCGGTTTAGCTAGAGTCAGTGAGTTCCTCTACTTTGAGTTTTAGCCTCATCTAGCAAGAAATTGTGTCACTTATTTCAATGGGTTTTATAGGTGCGCTATGAAGTCTTACTTGAGACTGTATTTTGTTCTCATCCCTGTTTTGATGTTTTTTGTTGGAATTGTTAATTGGCTGATCGACCCCCTTTGGTATGGGTCTGGTAACCGCATCAACAAAAAGAATTTTGCTTTTAATGAGCGTGTTTCAAAAACAAACTTATTTATGCAGAATTCGGCAAGTGAATATGACTGCTACCTATTTGGCAATTCAAAAGTAACTTTGATCAAAGCATCCGACTTTAAATCATCGAAATGCTTTAATTACTCTTTTAGTCTCGCTTTAGTTCCTGAAATTGTTAATTACGGCAAATATGTCAAACAACGCGGAGGTGATCCAAAAGTTATTTATATTGGGTTTGATGGTCCCCTATTGGGGGCAGAAGACCAAGCAGAGGCTCCGCCGATTGCGCTCAAGCCAATTTACCAGGCTTATTTGTTCTCTTTAGACGTTTTAGGTTTTTCTTATCGAACACTGCGTGACCAGTCACCGTTACCGCGCTATTACGATGAAGACTTTGAAGTGAAAGTAATTTCGAATGCGCCTAAATATAGGCCCAGATTTCTTGAAACTAAGTCAGAGCGTACGTGTAATAAATCAAGTTTGGCTCACTTTAAAGAGCTGAGAGAAACATTTCCAAATGCAAAGATTATTGGCTATGTGCCGCCTCTTTCACCCTGGTTAGTAGTGAGTGAATATTACAATCGCAATATGGATTGCTATCTTTCATTTATGAAAGATACAACAGCGATTTTTGATGTTGTGTATGACTTTTCAATTCCATCAAAGGTGACTGAAGATGTTGCAAACACCTACGACGGAATTCACTACTATCCTCAAGTCAACGAGAAGATCACTCAGTTTTTGCAGGGGGCACCATTAGAATTTGGCATTCAAGTCACTCCTGAAAACTTTGAAGCCTATCAGCAAGCCTATCAATCAGCCACTCGCGGCTTCTTAGCAAGACAGAATACCAGAGCGGCGCAGTCATTGGAGAATCGCTGATTTTTGAATTTGTCGATTGAGCTGAAAGAGAATCGCGATCGCCCCCAACAGACTGCCTGCCATGATCAACCAAAATTGGTGAGCAAACGCTGCTGTCTGATCCATGGCCCAACCACCGAGGGGTGGTGCAATAAAACTACCTACCGCCCAACACTGTGAGTTGATCGACAGGTACACACCCCGCATCGAAGTCGGTGCCAGTTGCACAACCAGCGCTGAGGCAGAGGGCAGATAGCTGACAACCGCCAGCGTTAAAACAGCCAGCGCCGCGATCGCCCAGAACAACGGTAAAATTGGCGTCACGCCGGTAAACCAAATACCCACAAATCCCAGTGCCCACAGCAGACTGGACAGCATTCACGTGCGAACTTGCCCAAACCGATTTAGTAACCGGGCAACAGGTAACTGACACACCACCGATAGACACAGGTGCCAGGTGAACAGGCTACTAATCATTCCGGGGCTGAAGCCGCGACTCGTTTCGGTCTGGTTCACAAAGTTGCTGAAATAGAGTGGCAACGTACTCGTTAACAGCACGATGTAAGCCGTAAACAAAATGTTGACGAGTGAATAGGTTTGCAAACGGCGATCGCGCAACGCTACACTCCACCCTTTCCCCTGCGGTAAAGGGGCTTCAACCCGTTCTGGTTCCTGAATAAAGCGCAGTAGTAGACCCAGCAACAGCAAAAACGAAATGCCATCAATCACAAACAGCGCCCGGTAATTGCCCGTTGCATTGACCCAAGCGCCTCCCATCGCAACCCCTAACCCCAAACCCAGGTTGTCACATAAGCGGGTGACTGCAAACGCTTCATTGCGGGTCTCTGGAGTCGTCAGGTCGGCAACCAGTGCTTCGTTCGCAGGCCAGTACAGGCCAATTCCCATGCCCATGAGTAGATTCGCCAGCACAAAGACCGTGAAGTTGTTGGCGATCGCCAAAACGAGAGACGAACCCGCCGAAATCAGGGCGGCGATCATCAGTGTCCACCTGCGCCCAAACTTGCCATCTGACAGCGAACCGCCCAAGGCGCGTCCAATCACACCGGATATTGCCGCACTGCCCAAGCCAACCCCAACCTGCGTGGCAGATAAACCCAACTGATTGACAAAGAAAATCGGAGCGAGAAACGCCGTAAACCCTGAACCTGTTTGTGAGAGCAGGCGACCAGCAGCAAGTAACCAAACCGCGAGGCTAAGCTGAGGTGCCCAGTTCAAGAACTTTTTATACCAAACGGTCACAACTCTCTCCCAGTATGAATAGCAAGCATTATTCCTGCGTTGGAAATGCTCGTGCGTTCTAGCCCCTAATTCTAAGAAAAATTGCCGGAATTCCCCTCAATCGGGATAACAGGCGCCAACGGCCTGACTCTAGCTTTTTTTCAACAACTGATTTGAAGGTTTTGGCTCTTTGCTTGAGTGAGATGCAGAAGATGTCAAACCTCAGTAAACTGTTGAGCAAAGGTCGCGAGTGAGTGAATTACCTGTGCAGCCATTCTTATTAATTACTGATTTGGATAACACGCTGGTTGGCTTAGATACCGCTCTTGATGAACTCAACCAGAAGTTAGATCAGCATCGTCAAAAATATGGGACGCGGTTAATTTATTCAACCGGACGATCGCCCACACTCTATCGCGAGTTAGAAGAAGAAAAGGGGTTGTTAAAGCCGGATGTGCTGATTCTCTCAGTCGGTACCGAAATTTACTATCAGGGTCAGGATGCGATCGACACAGGCTGGGCTGAGCGGCTCAGTCAGGGCTGGAATCAAGCAGAAGTCCGGGCTGTTGGCTCCCATTTTGCTGATCTTGTGCCCCAACCTGAAACTGAGCAACGCCCCTATAAGGTGAGCTACTTTCTATCCGAAGCAGCTGCGAAAGAAGTGATTCCCCGGTTTGATAAAGCACTGCGCGATCGCGGCATTGATGCGCAACTTATCTACAGTGGGGGGCAAGATCTGGATATTTTGCCGCGCCATGCCAATAAGGGGAATGCAATGGGTTTTATCCGTGAGCAGTTGGGGATCGGTTCTGAACACACGATCGCCTGTGGTGATTCGGGTAACGACCTATCAATGTTTCAAGCGCGAGATGAACGGGGCATCATTGTTGGCAATGCTCGTCCAGAGTTATTGGAGTGGCATTATCTCAACCCCAATCCCAACCGCTACCTTGCCAAAAACCACTGCGCGGCTGGTATCTTAGAAGGCTTGCAGCACTTTGGTTTTTTATAAATGATTGGTTTTCTCAAGGGCGCGATCGCTGGCATTCAAAAACAGGGAAATCGCGTGATTTTGACGCTGGATGTCAACCAGGTCGGGTATGACGTTCAAATTGTGCCGCGCCTGCTCCAGCAAATTCCTGAGATGGGCGAGTTGCTGCAACTCTTTACTCACCTGCAACTGCGAGAAGATCAGTTCACCCTGTTTGGCTTCGGTTCTGTGGCCGAGCGGGATTTGTTTCGCCAACTGATTAGCGTTAGCGGGGTTGGCCCTCAACTGGCGATGGCGCTGCTCGATACTCTGGGTATGGCTGATCTGGTACAGGCGATCGTTGTGGGCAATACTCGCCTTCTCTCGAAAACGCCGGGAGTGGGCAGCAAAACCGCCGAACGGATTGCCCTGGAACTTAGAACCAAGTTAGCCGAATGGCGCGAACAATCTGGTATGGTAACGCTGCCAGCCGCAGGCCCCGCCGGTACAGTCCAGGAAGATGTCGAAATGACTTTGCTGGCGCTTGGCTACTCAAACAGCGAAATTACCAAAGCTCTGAAAGCTGTGGGACAAACCGCTGCCCTGGCTAAAAGTGCTGACGCTGAAGCCTGGATTCGGGAAGCGATCGCCTGGCTCAGCAAATAACTCAAGCGGTTGCTTCAGCAGGATACACCCAGACTGGAACCCGCTTAAACCCCGGTGTGCCACAGCGTGGATCAACTTTGGCTTTAAAGATCGCATTCACTTCGGGGTAGAACATAAACCCCGAACCGGGTCGGATGTTGCCGCCCACAATTTCTACTTGCTCTAACTGCCCTGCATCGCCTCGCACGGTAATGCGCTGATGCTCTTTCAATCCCGCTGCTTCGATGTCAACCGGGTTCATCATGATGCAATTGCGATGGGGCATACCGCGATACTTATCGCCTTCACGATAGACCACTGTGTTGTGTTGCGAGTAGCTCCGTCCGGTAATCAAGGTCAGTGGTATGCCTTGAACTGCCAGAGTTAAACCCAACTCTGTTGCCGATGCCGTGCTTAACTCTGGTAGAGGTGTCACAAACATCTTGGCTTTACCTGACGGGGTCGAAAACTTCGGTTGGTGAAAAATGCGACCAGAAATCGTAAATTCCTCACGGGTTTCGTCAATTTGCCCAATCTTTTCGTAACCTGGAATCGTTTTAGCAATCAGTTGCCGCACATACTTTGTGTCCTGCAATTTACGCCAATTTACCGGGCGATCGCCATGTAAGCGCTGAGCCAACTCCGAGAGAAAAGCCACTTCTGTCTTCAAATCAGCACCTTGCAGATGGCTCGTCCCCGGTTCGTTCAGCCGCACAAAGTTGTTACCCGACTCAACCGTAGTGCGATGGGGGGACTCAAAGCGGTTAAACACAGGCAACACCAGCGTATTGTGCTTTGCCAAGCCGTGAAAATGTCCCAGGTTCGGCTTTGTTGCTAGATAAATAATCGTCTCAATATTGCCCAGTGCCCGTTTTGCCTGGGTTAAATCCGGGTTGGCCGCGTAGAGATTGCCCCCCAGACACAGCAGCGAGTCAATCTTTCCGGCGTCGGCTGCATCGATTAAAGCGCGGGTGTCATAGCCAGGATTTCGATTTAACGGTTTGTCGAGCAACACCTCTAACGCCTGACGAATTTCTTCTTTGAGGTGAGCCGTGACCCCCATCGAACCAAAGCCTTGAACGTTAGAGTGCCCCCGAATGGGCATTGTGCCTGCACCGGATTTACCTGCATTCCCGGTTAATAGAGCGGTGTTGGCGATGCTGAAAACGTTGTCTACGCCATTGGTGTGCTGCGTAATTCCCATGGCCCAGGCAAACACCACAGCAGAAGAGGTGCCGATCAGCTGAGCAGCGAAGTCAATTTCGGCTTTAGCAAGGCCGCAAGTCTGAGTAATTGTTTCCCAGTCAGTTTTTCTGGCATAATCCGCGACCGCCTGCCAGTTTTCGGTGTGGGCTTGCAAAAACTCCCACTGCACCAGGTCTTGCTCTAACAGAGACTTTTGGATGCCGACGAAGAGAGCCGTGTCACTCCCCGGAATCAGTTGCAGGTAAAGCGACGAAATATCAGAACCGCCCGCCAGCATTGACTTGATCGGATAAGCAGGGGATGCAAATTTGACCAACCCGACTTCCACAATGGGATTAATCACAATCACTTTGCCACCGCGATCGCGCAGGTCAATCAACTCATTCATCAGACGGGGATGGTTGGCTGGCGCGTTGGAGCCGATCAGCACGACACAATCGGCTTGACGCAAACCTTCCAGGCTGACCATTGACGTGGCCGAGCCAAACATTTGATTGAGGCCAACGGTCGAAGGAGCATGACATAGATCAGAACAGTCAGCCAGGTTGTTTGAACCCAGCGCCCGTAACACCAGTTGTAGCAAGTAAGCTGCTTCGTTAGAGCCACGTCCCGAACTGTAGGAAGCAACCCGGTCTGGGGCTTTGCGTAAGGCTGTCTCAGCGATCGCCAATGCGTCTTCCCAACTGATCCGCTCGTAGTGGTTGCTGCCAGCCCGATGCATCATCGGGAAACTCAAACGCCCCAATTGATCAGCTTCCATCGAAGAGAGTTGCTGCAACTCGGCTAGCCTGCGATTCGCAAAAATTTTGGGGGCGATCGCGGGCATCAGTTCCGCCGAGATGGCCTCCACACTTTTCATGCAGCGTTGAATGCCTTCCCCCAACTCATTCACAAAGCCACCTTTTTGCCCACCAGTGCCCCAAGCACAGGAAAGGCACGCGCTCTTGTGAAATAACTTTTCCCAGATTTGCGGCCCTTGGGGCGAGAGCGTTTTTTCAGCCCAATACTGAATCACGGGCAAACCACCCCCGACTTCAGGGGCATTCTGTCCACTACTCGGTTGAGCGATCGCCTCATTCGTGTCTGCGTCCATTCCCATGCCTCAAGGAGCGTGATACTCATCATCCTAAAAGGCAAAGGGCGGCGATCGCAGTCTATCTTTTGGCAGGATCCGCCAATTTTTACTAAAGATTCAGGCTAAAACAGTTCGCTTACTTCAGCTTTTGCTTGATAAATGCCAAAATCTGAGCCATTTGCTTCTTCATGCCGTCAATTTCGGCTTGCATCTTGACGATTTTTTCGTTGAGTGCCTGTACGTCTGCGGAGCCGCCACCCCCTGCTGCTGGAGCCGCTGCTGCAACCACAGGACGACGCTTCGCTTTCGCCATTGCCGCCTTGATCGCCTCGATCAATTCCTTTTGGTCGAACGGCTTTTGTACGAACTCAAAATATTCAAACGGCTCTTGCAGCTTTTCTGTGACTTCTTCCCTGCGGCCTGACATCAACACTAGGGGAGTGCTGCATAGCTCAGGACTTTCTTGAATTCTTTGAAAGACTTCATACCCACTCATTTTGGGTAGCAGGAAGTCAAGCATGATTAGCGTGGGACGCTCCTGGTGGATAAGGTTTAGTCCTTGTAAGCCATCTTTGGCTTCTAGAACGTCGAAGTTGCCTTTGGGCAACATATCCCGCACCATATTTCGGATAACGTTACTATCGTCAATAACCAGGATTTTGTGAGTTGCCACGACTTAGCTCCTCTGAGGATGAACTCGAACGGTAGATGGCTTAATAACACTTGAGACGACCTGCGGCACAATCTGGAGAACAAGAAAGGGGGTCAGGCACATCACAACTGTAAAAGCTACATTAGTTTTAACCTAGACTGCTGTATTTGGCTGCAACCAAACACATCTTTTTGATTGTAGGAGTTCCTTTGGCTTTTGTAGCAATCTCCTACAATGAAAGAGAAATCAAGGCTGAGTGACTTTCCCTCAGTTTTCCCAAAACCGTGATGTTCTATACACGTGTTTTCAAATAATGACTTCTTCGACCCAACGACCTGATTGGCAAACTCTACCTGATTGGCTGCGACGTCCGATTGGGCGAGCAAGTGAAATCTCCCAAGTCCAGCAAATTGTTAAGCAACGGCAGATTCATACAATTTGTGAAGAAGGACGGTGCCCAAACCGAGGTGAATGTTACGCCCAGGGAACAGCCAGCTTTTTGTTGATGGGGCCGACTTGCACACGATCGTGTGCCTTTTGCCAGGTTGATAAGGGGCACGCCCCGATGCCGCTTGACCCGCAAGAACCCGAAAAAGTGGCCGAGGCCGTTCGCTTGCTGGGTTTGCACTATGTTGTCTTAACATCCGTCGCGCGCGATGACTTGCCCGACCAGGGAGCCGGATGGTTTGTGCAAACGATCGCCGCGGTTCGCACGACAAACCCAACCACTCAAATTGAGGTGCTGACCCCTGACTTTTGGGGCGGACAGGTAGAAGACTTGACTCCAGAAGACTTGCAAGCTCAACGCATCGCAACTGTCGTAGCGGCTCAACCCGCGTGTTACAACCACAACGTTGAAACGGTGCGTCGTTTGCAAGGGCAAGTGCGCCGAGGAGCTAAGTATGAGCGATCGCTCCAGGTTTTGCGCCATGTGAAACAGCTTGACCCATCTATCCCAACTAAATCGGGTCTGATGCTGGGGCATGGCGAAAGCGAGGCAGAAATTATCGAAACCCTGCATGACTTGCGAGCGGTTGGCTGCGATCGCCTGACGTTAGGGCAATACATGCGCCCTTCTTTAGACCACTTACCCGTGCAAAAATACTGGACTCCTGCCGAGTTTGAGCAGTTAGGGGCGATCGCGCGAGAAATGGGGTTTTCCCATGTGCGATCGGGGCCACTTGTCCGCAGTTCTTATCATGCGGGGGAAGAAAGCTAAAATTCCTAGTCGTTCATTCAAAGAATTTTGTAGGGGCGATAATGACTGAGTCATTCGGCATTCGCGAATAACCAGTGACCAGTAACAAACAGAAATGGCATGCGAATTTGCGTCTCAGTGTACCAGGCATCTTAGTTAGGACAGGGTGCAGGAACTTCGACTGCGTCTTAACCCTACACTCCTCCACTTCCAATCTCCTGAGTCATCTACCGATCGCTATAGTTTGCAAGTCGTTAATTTTCATCGAGAAATACTGCAAAGTGTGCACCTTCTCTGGTATTTCTAAGGACGATTCATTGAATTGATTGGAGTAAACTGCATGGCTTCCCAAGCTAACAAACCCGGTGCAAAGCCCCCGTACACTTTTCGTGCGTTCTGGGCAATTTTATTGCTGGCTGTAAACATTTTTGTTGGCGCACTCTACTCTGGCTACGTCAAGATCTAGTCAATCAAAGCAAAAGTTTTAGAAACATAAGAGAAAAACTTTCTTTAGCAAGAAAGCGCAATTAACCCCTCTGAACAAATTTCAAAGAGGATAAGTGCATACTCCCTAAAGCTTTTGCATATTTCTTTGCTCTAGAATCTTTAACTCTTGCTGTGCCCTCTTTTTCGCTATGAAGCAGAGGGCTTTTTCAGTGGGGTTGTGGCTTGTTTCTAATCGAGAGCTTGATCGGCCGGTGACGCTTTACTGTTCCACCTACAAGGCTCTCAGAGTCACTCTTTGATGCGTCACGTTTAAGCCGTCATCACACTGGCAGAATCAAGCTGTGCCTGGTAGATGGCTAAATTTTCGGGGCGATAGTCGGCGCGACCTTGCCAACGTTGCGCAACCGATTGGTGTAAGGCTTCAAAACCGTTATTAACATCCCTTTGAATCACGGGCGCGAGGTTAAACGGAAAGCGGGGTTGGTTATCAAAATCCACTGTAGGATCGATCGCTAAATCGAGTTCCTCAAATTCGAGCTTGAGTCCTAAATCGGCGATCGCGGTGACTATCCACTTCAGCGCCGCATTTGACAGAGGCATGTGGGCTGGAGTGCCACCCCCGACACAACCATGCTCGCCCGGAAACCAAACTTGCTGAACGACCTGAGTGGCAGCTCTGGGGTTCTGACTCCGGTTCATCGGCGTCACGTTAAACGACTTGCGAATCTCATCAACCGCCACCGCGTGCAGCGCATTTTGAATGATGGCACTCAGCTCTGTGTCATGAAACTGATAGCGCTCGTTAGACTTGCGAATGAAGGGCAAAAAGGGCACTACGTCGGGAATCCCCAGCGCACCGACTGTATCCCAACAGCCCAGCACCGTAATTGGCACCCGTTCGCCATTGGCCTGCCGAAACTGCTCAGCGATCGGATTGCCCGGTTTGATCGTTCTTGAGCGATAAATCTTGTAGGCTTCTTGCACTTTATCGAGCTTGTCAGGTCTGACTAGCCCAGAACAGTAGATAAACCCTGCCAAACTACGAACGGTGTAAGCTCCTCGGCTAAAGCCAAACAGGTAAATTTCATCGCCTGCCTCGTAATTAACCGCGAGAAACGCGTAAGCCTGTTGAATATTTTCGTCAATGCCCCAACCAAAAGCGCCTCCTGTCCACTTGTTTAGCCATTCGGTGCCAACCCCTTCGTCATAGTAAACAAGCTGGTCAATGCCATCACTGGCAACCGATTTTACAGCTCTGGCAATTTTGACAACATTGGTAGGGCAAGGCATGTTAGCCGTGTTCCAAGTGCCATCACAGCAGACAATCAGACGTTTCATGGGCGATCGCGCTCTTAAGACGTTTGTTCATTAGTAAGCCCAAAAAACTGCACAAATCAGCAGGGGATTCTCATTTCTAACCAACCCCAAGCCCCTAACAAATCAGATGCAGCTTAACTGCTTACAAAGGGAATTTTCCCTCTTTTACCTCAGTACAGTACGTCTGGATCGCCTGCGTCACAATTCCTTGCAAGTCAGCGTAACGTTTTGAAAAAGGGGGTTGGCGTTCTGACAAGCCCAGCAGATCAGCCGTGACCAACACCTGCCCGTCACAGTAGGGGCCAGCGCCAATGCCGATGGTTGGAATCGTCAGCTTTTGGGTGATTTGCAGGGCAAGATCGGCTGGAATATGCTCTAAAACAATGCTGAAAGCACCTGCTGCTTCTAGCGCGATCGCCTCTTGCACGAGACGCTCTGCTGCCTCTGGCGTCTTGCCCTGTTGCCGGTAGCCCAAGCGATGCACCGACTGCGGCGTTAAGCCAATATGCGCCATGACTGGAATGCCCGCTTGCACGAGGTGAGCCACCGTTTCAACCGCTGCGGGGTGCCCCCCTTCTAACTTGACCGCTTGCACATTGGTTTCTTTTAAGACCCTACCTGCTGTGTGCAATGCCTGTTGAATACTTTCCTGATAAGACATAAACGGCAAGTCACAGACCAACAGCGATCGCTCAACTCCCCGGCAGACGGCTTTCGCGTGGTGAATCATCTCATCCAGGGTGATAGGCAAGGTTGTGCGGTGCCCCAATGCCACCATCGCCAGAGAATCACCAATCAAAATCAGATCAACTCCAGCGGCATCAATGAGACGGGCGATCGCATAATCCCACGCAGTGAGGACAGTGATCGTCCGTCCCTGTTGTTTCATTTGGCGGAGTTGTTGCAGAGTCATCGGGTGTTGCAGATGGAGTTTTCTCCACCCTACACCGAAGTTTGAGCAATTGACCGGAGTTTAATCGGCGAAGGCAGGCAGCAGAAAAAAGACGCTAGTGATACCCAGCTTGAATCCAAGTCATCTGCCGACATGCCCAAAGGACTAAAACCGAACTTCTATTTGCGATCGCGGCTGAAGGTTCTGACAACGCCCGTGCGAAAGGTGGTTTGGCTGACCCAGGCAAGTCCTTCGCTGGTGCCGACCCACAGTTTGCCGCCTGCGTCAGGAGCGATCGAGTAGATGCGACGCGAGGGCAGATTGGCCGCCACTTCACCAATTACCTCGCCAGTAAAAGGATTGAGCCGCAGTAAGCCTTCGACAGTGCCAATCCAGAGGCTTCCAGCTTTATCGAAGCGTAGGGTGGTGATGCTGCGGCCTTGCATTGCGGGGGGGGTTTGCAAAACCTGTCCAGTATCAGGATCCATTTCGTACAAGCCTGTCGGAGTTCCAACCCAGAGAGTCGGCTTGGGGATGCCTAGCCACGAAGAATGCGTTGGACTCAGGGCGATCGCCTGCACGATGCCACCTGGCACATTGGTAACTTGCTGGAGCGGAAGGGCACTGGCAGTGTCGATTTGCACTAACCCTTCTAAGGTGCCGACCCAAAGATTTCCTTGAAAATCAAGCGTCAAGGCATTTGCACTGACTCCAGGGAGATTTTTAAACGTGGCTTTGACGGCTCCATTTTGTGTATTGATCAGGGCTAAGCCACTGTCATTGCCAACCCAGAGGTAACCGCGCCGATCCACTTGCAAGGCCAAAACACGGTTCGATGGCAGTAAAAAATTTTGAGCCGTCACCTGGCTTGTTTTGGGATTGATGCGCGACAAACCATCGTAGGTGCCAACCCAGATAGAACCTCGACGATCCAGCGCTAATGCTCCAACCGTCGGACTAGACAATTTCAACTGCGATCGCAGTTGTCCCGTTTTTGCATCAATTTGTGCGAGGCCACGCCACGACCCAACCCAAAGGTTTCCCTGTGGATCAGCCTGCAAGGCACTGACCCGGTAATCATCATCAGGTAACGGCTCCGATGTCGAACCGGGTGGCGCATTGGGTGGATAGGCAGGCGCTTGATTGCCGACCGCGAGTGGCGTAGCTATCCCTAGCAGGCTCACCGTCACCAGACTTACGCACAATAATGAGACTCGCCAATTCATTCTCATGACTCTCTTTGGCAGAAAGCAATACATTCTTCGCCTCATGATAGTGGCGCACCACAGGGATGCACGAAAATTTGACTGGACTCTATCGCTTCCATTGAATCTAGCTGTCACACTCACTCTAGGTTTGTGGCTATACTTCGGATGGCGATCGCCATATCCTCTTCCATCTGTTCGTCAATCTTCATCTAGTTTTGCTCATCCACCCTCAGACTCTCCTATGCAAAAAACTGCCAGTAAAGGCTGGCAAGCTGCCACTCCGTGGCTTGTCTGGTCAGGAGGTTTAGCAGCATTCAGCTTGATCGGGGCGCTGATCTACTTGTTCTTACTGAATCGGCCAACAGCGGCGGTGCCCGTCACCCTTGTTCAGCCTGAGCAGGGGGATATTGAAAATACCATCAATCAAAGCGGAACGGTTGAACTACGTGGACAAGTGACCCTCAAGTCTCCGACAGAGGGGGCAGTCGAGCGGGTGCTTGTCAGTCCGGGCGATCGTACTCGACAGGGACAAACGCTGCTGACCTTGCGCTACCCAGAACGACAGACCGCCCTGGCTAACCAGGAGTTGCAAATTCAACGGCAGATAGTCACCCTTGAACGCGAACGAGTGCGGATTCAGGAAGCCAAAGAAAGCCTCGGCGTTGAAATTCAAAAGCGTGAAGATATGCTGTCACTCGTAAGGGAGGGGGCGATCGAAAAACAACGCTTTCTTGATCAAGAAAGCCGCATTCGAGATGCACGGGCCACGCTCCGCGACGCTGAAGCAGCCGTTAATGCTGGTGTGATCGAGCTAGAACGCCTCAAGCTAGAAAAACAACGGATCCAGCAACAAATTCAAAACAGCATTGTGAACTCGCCCATTGATGGCGTTGTGCTGGATGTCAAAGTGCGGGATGGCGATGGGGTTGAGCTACGCACCGATTTGTTGACTTTAGGAGATCCTCGCCAAGAGTTTATTGAAATGCAGCTTTCAACTTTAGACGCGGCTCGCATCAAAGTGAACCAACTTGCCCGTGTGAGTATCATTGGTCCCAATGCCAAAATCTACAATGGACGTGTCCAAGCACTTTATCCCCAAGCGCTGCAACCGGAGGCAAGTGACAGCAACAATCGCCAATCCAAACAAGCCTACGTTCCCGCTGTCGTCAAGCTTAATCGCCCCAGCGGTACACTCATTCCGGGTGCCCAGGTCAACGTCGAAATCGTGCTTGAACAGCGCCGTAACGTCTTAGTGCTTAATAGTGAGGCCGTTCAACGGGCTGAAGGCCAACCGTTCGTTTGGGTGCGCGATCGCGACAACAAAGCCCAAAAGCAAGAAGTTGACTTAGGCATCGAAGGCTTACTCACCGTCGAGATTACCTCTGGTTTAGACCTCACCCAAGAAGTCATTATTCCTCCGGTCGAGCCACCCCTCAAACCCGGTCTTCCCATCACTGTCAAAAACAAATAGCTCCTTCTCCTCCCAATCTCCCCCCCCCCCCCCCCCCC
>Ga0073934_10003117_pt1 | contig 31582 bp, 25 predicted proteins | sample LarsenN4metaG_FD_76834 | JGI IMG/M metagenome (GOLD analysis project Ga0073934, IMG submission 76834) | Hot spring sediment bacterial and archeal communities from British Columbia, Canada, to study Microbial Dark Matter (Phase II) - Larsen... ...
GCCAGACGATCGATTAGCGGCCGATGGAACCTGGCCAATCGGCTCCCGAAGACATCGTCCGCCGCTGCCTCGCCGCATGGGCGGCGCGTGACGTCGACGGCACGCTCGCATGCTGGTCGCCGCGCATGCGCTACTACACACTGCATGCGGAAGAGGGACCGCTCGCCGGGACGGCGACGGGACACGAGGAACTGAGGGCGCGCCTCGAAGGGTTCCTCGGCATGTTCGATTTCCTCGCCTACGTAGTCGATGCAGTGAAGTCGGAAGGGCCCGTCGTCCGGACCTCGATCGTCTACTGGTACCGCCACAAGACAAGCCGGCTCGAACTTCACGGCCGATACCGCCACGTCTGGTGCGTCGAGGACGGTTTCATCGTAACGTGCGACGAACATCACGATGCAGCCGCTCTGGATGCCTTCATGCGCCTCGCCGGCAGCACCTGAGCGGAACTCACGGCATTTGCACGCACATCAAGCTGGCGGCGAGCAGCGCGCTCAAGCCGACGACGATGACGATTACGCCAGGCATGGCCAACTCCCGAAAAGAGAGGACGCGCCCGATCGGCGACCGGGCGCGCCCTGATGTTGACTGACGAGATTACTTGCTCTCGAAGGCCGTCTGCGCCCAGCTCGGCAGGCCCGTGAAGTTATGAGCCTGAGCGGAACCGGCGATCGCTGCGAAAACTGCGAGGGTGGCAAGGAAGGTTTTCATGGCTGTTCTCCTCGATGGATGGGTGGCGTTAGTTCTTCGGGCCGAGGGCTTCCTGCGCCCAGGTCGGAAGACCGGTGTAGGGGTTGGCCGAGGCCGAGACGGCGCCCGTCGTGGCGATGACGGCGCTCAGGATCGCTCCGAGGATGAAGGTCTTCATGGTGTCACTCCGTGATCATCGTTTGCTTCTTGGTCGATGCGGCTCGGTTGGCCGCGTTCGATGACCGAGAGATAGGCCGGCAGCGGACCTGAGTGAAATCACAAGCCGGCCTCGGGATCACAAACGGGCGTGCGCTGCGCGTGATGAATACGCGTCTGACCGGCGCGATGACATCGCGCAAACCTCGCAACGACGGCCCATTCCGAGTTCACGCCCGCGTGAGGGTGGTGTTCCGGGCGGTGCGTTCAGGCGGTGCGGTCGTATGTACCCGAGCGTGCAGCTTTGGCTGCCTCGGCGACCGCCTCGGCAATCTCTGTGAGCTGGCGTGAGAGCGGGTTCGTACGCCGCCAAACCATGCCGATGGTCCGCGACGGCTGAGGTTCGGGGAAGCGAGCCAGTGAGACGGGTGCCGACCGCGTTTCAACGCCCACCGCCATCTCTGGTACGAGGGTGACGCCGATCCCGGCGCCGACCATTTGCACGAGCGTCGACAGCGAACTCGCGTCGAGCACTTCCCGCGGCGGCGAACTCTGCAAGCGGCAGAACGACAGCGCCTGATCGCGAAAGCAGTGGCCCTCTTCCAAAAGGAGGAGGCGCATCTCACGGAGGCTCTCCGCGCTGGGCACGGGTGCCCCCGCGTCGGCAGCCGGGCGAACGAGCAAGAAAGACTCCGTAAACAGAGGGATTTCCGTCAAGGACGGCTCCGAAACGGGCAGCGCGACGATCGCCGTATCGATCCGCCCCTCGGCCAGTTCTTGCAGCAGCTTGGGCGTCACGGTCTCGCGGACGTGAATGTCGAGCTGGGGATAGTGTCGCGCGAGATGGGCGATGACGACCGGCAGAAGATAGGGCGCGACCGTCGGGATCATGCCGACCCGAAGCCGCCCGGCCAGCCGAGCTTGCGAGGCGCGCGCGTAATCACCGAGTTCATCGACCGCCCGGAGGATCTCCCGCACCTGCCGCGCCGCCTCGGCACCGAACTCGGTCAGCGCCACCTGCCGCGCGCTCCGCTCGATCAGTACGCCACCGAGCACGTCCTCCAGCTCTTTGATCTGCATGGATAAAGCAGGCTGGGAGATCGAGCAGGCATCCGCCGCACGCCCAAAATGTTCGTGCCGGGCCAGCGCATCCAAATAGCGGAGTTGCCGCAGCGTGATGTGAGCCATAAGCGGAGCTTATCGCAGCGATCACTAAAGTCAACTTTACCTGATCGCCTCGGCTGCCTAGAACCGGAGCGCGCCGTCAAGGCGTCAGCGTTGGATCACGGCAGGAGGCAACATGTCCGAAACGACCAAGTGCCCGATTTCGGGCGGGCATACGAGGCACGCGATGGCGCGGTCGACCCGCGACTGGTGGCCGAACGCTCTCGACCTCGACATCCTCCATCAGCACGACACCAAGACGAACCCGCTCGGCCAGGACTTCGATTATCGCCAGGCGGTGAAGTCGCTCGACGTCGCGGCGCTCAAGGCCGACATGAAGGCCCTGCTGCGCGACAGCAAGGACTGGTGGCCGGCCGATTGGGGTCACTACGGCGGCCTGATGATCCGCCTCGCCTGGCACTCGGCCGGCTCTTATCGTCTGGCCGACGGTCGCGGCGGCGGCGGCACCGGCAACATCCGCTTCGCCCCGCTGAACTCCTGGCCGGACAACGCCAGTCTCGATAAGGCCCGCCGGCTGCTTTGGCCGCTCAAGAAGAAGTACGGCAACAAGATCTCGTGGGCGGACCTGATCATCTTCGCCGGCACCGTCGCCTACGAGGACATGGGGCTCAAGCCATTCGGCTTCTCGTTCGGCCGCACGGATATCTGGCATCCTGAAAAGGACGTGTACTGGGGTTCGGAGAAGGAGTGGGTGCCGCCGTCCGACACGCGCTATACGGACGTCAACAAGCCCGAGACGTTGGAGAACCCGCTCGCTGCCGTGCAGATGGGCCTCATCTACGTCAACCCGGAAGGCGTCAACGGGAAGCCTGACCCGCTGAGGACGGCGGCGCAGGTGCGCGAGACCTTCGCGCGCATGGCCATGAACGACGAAGAGACGGCAGCTCTGACCGCCGGCGGCCACACCGTCGGCAAGGCTCACGGCAACGGCAAAGCCGACGTACTCGGACCCGAGCCCGAAGGCGCGGCGATCGAGAACCAGGGCCTCGGCTGGGCGAACCCCATGCAGCAGGGCAAGGCCAACGAGGCGATGACATCCGGCATCGAGGGCGCCTGGACCACCAATCCGACCGTCTTCGACATGGGCTATTTCGAGCTGCTGTTCGGCTATGACTGGGAACTCGCGAAGAGCCCCGCGGGCGCCAACCAGTGGCAGCCGGTCGGCATCAAGCCGGAGCACATGCCGGTCGACTCGAGCGATCCGTCGATCCGCCGCATGCCGATCATGACCGACGCCGACATGGCCATGAAGGTCGATCCGACATACCGCGCGATCTGCCAGAAGTTCATGGCCAACCCGGCCTACTTCAAGGAGACCTTCGCCCGCGCCTGGTTCAAGCTGACCCACCGCGACATGGGTCCGAAGGTTCGCTACATCGGCCCCGACGCTCCGAAGGAGGACCTGATCTGGCAGGACCCGATCGCAGCCGGCCCGACAAACTACGACATCGGTGCGGTGAAGGCGAAGATCGCGGCGAGCGGCCTCTCCGTCGCCGATCTCGTCTCCACGGCCTGGGACAGCGCCCGGACCTACCGCAGCTCGGACATGCGGGGCGGGGCCAACGGTGCCCGTATCCGTCTCGCGCCGCAGAACGAGTGGGCCGGCAACGAGCCCGTGCGTCTGGCGCGCGTGCTGTCGGTGCTGGAGCCGATCGCCCGTGAGTTCGGTGCGAGCGTCGCCGACGTCATCGTGCTCGCCGGCAACGTCGGCATCGAGAAGGCGGCCAAGGCGGCGGGCGTCAACATCGACGTCCCGTTCGCGCCCGGACGCGGCGATGCGACGGCCGAGCAGACGGACGCGTCGTCGTTCTCGGTGCTTGAGCCCATCCACGACGGCTTCCGCAACTGGTTGAAGAGGGACTACGTCGTCACGGCGGAGGAACTTCTCCTCGACCGTGCGCAGCTCATGGGCCTCACCGGCCCAGAGATGACGGTCCTCGTTGGCGGCCTGCGTGTCATCGGCGCGAACCATGGCGGCTCGAAGCACGGCGTCTTCACCGACCGTCCCGGTGCACTGACGACCGACTTCTTCGTGAACCTCACCGACATGGCCTACACGTGGGTGCCGACGGGTAAGAACTCCTACGACATCCGTGATCGGAAGACCGGGGCGACCAAGTGGACCGCGACGCGCGTCGACCTGGTGTTCGGGTCGAATTCGATCCTGCGGGCCTACGCCGAGGTCTATGCCCAGGACGACAGCAAGGAGAAGTTCGTGAAGGACTTCGTGGCTGCCTGGACCAAGGTCATGAACGCCGACCGGTTCGACCTCACCTGACAGGAGCCCGGGGCTGTTGCCGACGCAGCAGCCCCGGTCTTTTTCTCGGATCCAGACGAGCGACGGCGGAGAGCCCCGCGCTCCATTGCCACTTGGCGGAACCAAGGGCTTCGGCCAGGGTCGTTCGGCATATCCGCCGCCCCACGGAGCCGACCATGCACCGCACCATCGCTCTTGCCTCAGTGCTCGTCCCCCTATTCTGGACTGCAGCCGATGCGGCCAATGCGAATCGTGAAAAGACTCGCCAAGCAGCGAAGCCGTCGCAGACCCGGACGGCCGTCGTGAAGCCGCCGCAGCAGCCCCAACGTACCGGCGAGGACCCCATGGACTGTATCCGCGCCGAGGCCGCCGATCCTTCCGGACACTTCTGGGGCCACCGCTGCTGGGCGCGCGCCGCCCTCGGCGGTACGCAGGAACCGTAAGCTCCTCCCGCGCATCCGGGTTCCCCGCGGAACAGCGACCGAAGCGTGACCGATCCATAACGCAGCAAGGGGCCCGATGCCCGGGTCCTGTCCAGCCGCGAGGATCGGGTCATGCGCAGAATCGGCACCAAACTGAAGTCGTTCGAACTCTCCCTGCCGACATTCGAATTCACTCCGCCGGCTGAGCGAGCGCCCACTCAGTCGACGAGTTCCGTGAGCAGTCCGAACGCGCTCATACTCAGTGACTTCATCCTTTCACCGGTGATCACGAGCCCGATCTTTGCGCCTCTGGCCCCCATCAGCCCAGTGCTTCCTATAGGCCCCATTCTGGACTTCGTTTTCTCCGGCGCCCGGGCCCGTGAAGAGGCTGCGCGCGCTGGCCAGTGGCACATCGCCAACCCGACCGCCGGCTTGCTCGATCTCAACATCGGGAATGTCTGGGACGATTACACGGGCCGCGGGGTGCGCATCGGCGTCTACGACACCGGCATTCAATCGACGCACTCCGACCTGAACGACAATTACAACAGCAGCCTCGAATTCGCCGGCGACAACCCAGGTCCGGATATCAACGCGATGGGTGTCCGCTCGAACGATGCGCATGGAACAGCAGTCGCCGGCATCATCGCCGCTGAGCAGAACGGACAGGGCGTCGTCGGGATTGCTTATGGAGCGACGGTGACAAGCGTCGACACGGTCGGAGCGTCGACGGTATCGAACTGGAACGACTTCATCGCGGGCATGTCGCGCTTCGATGTGGTGAACCGCAGTTCCGGCGTCAGCAGACAGTTTCAGAACGAGCTCGCCGACGACGCGGCCTACCGTACTGCGGTTCAGCAAGGCCGTAACGGGCGCGGCACCATTGTCGTCGAGTCGGCTGGCAACGACCGGCAATTCGGGGATCTGAATTCGAACGGAACGACGGAGTCGACGGATGCTCTTCGCGGCGATGCCAACGCGGACGGTGCTAACAGCGGCCACTACACCATCGTCGTCGGCTCGGTCGATCAGACGGGTCGCGTCGACACCTACAGTAGCCCAGGAGCAAACCTGCTCGTTTCCGCTTTTGGGACGCCGAGCCAAGTCGTGACGACCGACCTCGTCGGCACGGATGGATACAACGGCAATACGTCCGAAGCGGGAGGCGACATTACGGGCGGCTTCAGCGGCACGTCTGCCGCTACGCCGATGGTCTCCGGCATCGTGGCCCTCATGCTCGAAGCTAATACCAATCTCGGATGGCGAGACGTCCAGAACATCCTGGCACTGACGGCACGTCATGTCGGAAGTGACATGGGTGCAGCGCCGACAGGTCCCGAGCGCTTCCGGTGGTCCTATAACCAGGCCGACAACTGGAACGGCGGCGGTATGCATTTTTCCAACGATTATGGCTACGGTCTCGTCGATGCGCGCGCTGCCGTCAGGCTCGCCGAAAGCTGGACGCTGCAATCGACCTCGCTCAACGAGCGGACGGCGACAGCGATGCAAAGCTTCACCACTCCGGTCAACATCACGGAGATGAACACCGTCCCCAACCAGTTCACACTGCGCATCAACGACGCCATCTCGACCGAGAGCATCAGCGTCTTCCTCGAGATGAACCACTCGCGCATGAGCGATCTTCGTATTGAGGTGCGCTCGCCGGAAGGAACGTGGAGCACGCTGACCGATCGCACGGGCCTCGGCGGCGCGGACTTCGGCGTGACAACCGGCTGGACCTTCACCAGCAATGCGTTTCGTGGCGAGCGGGCACAGGGCGACTGGCTTGTGCGGGTCTGGGATATGGCAGACTCCGGCGGAGCCGCCGACAACGGAACGATATCGACCGTAGTTTTGAGGACGTTCGGTTCATCGGAAACCTTGAACGACCAGCTCTACTACACGGACGAGTACGGTGCCGTCTGGGCCGAAGCCGTGGCGCAGGGCAACTATGGCCGCTTACAGATCACCGATACCGATGGTGGCACGGATACGATCAACGCAGCTGCCGTCTCCGTCGATAGCTCCATCAACCTCGAGCAGGGCGGCATCAGCCGGATCGGTAACGGTTACGCTCAGGTTGCAATCGGCACCGTGATCGAGAACGCCTTCGGCGGCGACGGAAACGACATGATCTACGGTAACGCCACCGGCAACCTGCTGCGTGGTAATCGCGGTGACGATTACATCGACGGCCGTGGCGGTACCGACAGCCTGCTGGGCGATCGTGGCAACGATACGCTCGTCGGCGGTGCCATGGGCGATGTCATCAACGGCGGCGCCGGCATCGACGCGGCGAGCTATCACACGTCCATCGGAGGTGTCGTGGTTTCGCTGGGCGACCAGCGCGAGGGCGTGTGGAACGGCATAGCCCGCGGCGGAGATGCCGCTGGCGATGTTCTCTATGGCATCGAGAACCTCACTGGCAGCATGTACGTCGACGAACTGACCGGCAACGCTGGCGACAATGTTATCGACGGCGGCGGCAACGCCGATTTCATGAGCGGCCGCGAAGGCAACGACACCTATGTGGTCGACAACGTCGACGACGTCGTCAACGAGGAAATCTTCCGTCGCGGCAGCTTCGTCATGTATGCCGACGCCGGCAGCACGCGCGATCACGTGATGACGTCGCTCTCATCCTACGATCTTTCCGCGTCGGGCACGCAGAACTTCCGATCGATCCTGTTTCCGAGCCAGGCAAAGATCTTCGGCACCATCGAGGATCTCACCTACACGGGTCGCGGCAACTTCACCGGGATCGGAAATGCATCGGACAATCGCATGACCGGTGGAGTGGGCGACGACAACCTCTTCGGCCTCGCCGGCAACGATACGCTCCGTGGCGCTGCGGGTCGTGATCGGCTCGATCTCGGGAGCGGCGACAATACGGCCTATGCCGACAACGGAACGGCGGCGGGTGGCGACATCATTCTCGGTTCGGAAGGACGGTTCGACACGGTCTTCGCCGATACCGCCGCGACGACGGGCCTGAAACTCGACCTCTACGATGCCAGTACCGGGCTCACCGAAGAGATGACCGGCAAAGCCTTCACGGCCGTCGGTGTTGGCGTCGAGTCCGTCATCGGCGGCAGCGGCAACGACGTCTTCGATGCGAGCGCGATGACAACGGCCATCACGCTTGCCGGCGGCGAAGGCAACGATGCACTCTTCGGCGGCAGTGGCGACGACGTAATGGATGGTGGCGTCGACGACGACACGCTGACGGGTGGTCTGGGCCGAGATGCGCTCTGGCTCGGGAATGGTGACAACATCGCTTGGATCGATAACGGCACTGCAGCTGGCGGCGATGTCGTCGAAGGAGGCCGGCGAGGCCTTGACAGGGTCTTTGCCGACGCGTCGACGATCGCGAACGGTCTGCGTCTTGTGCTTTGGACGCTCGGCGCTGCATGGACGGCAGATGTCGTGTCGGTCGCGTTCACCAGCTCTGGGATCGGCATCGAGGAAGTGCACGGCAACGACGGGTCCGACTGGGTTGATGCCACGCGTCTCGGCGATGATGGTTTCGCACGGTTCTTCGGGGGCCTCGGTGACGACACGCTGGCCAGCAGCGGCGGCTACGATAACTTCGACGGCGGCGAAGGCTTCGATGTCCTCGTCTGCACGGGGCTCGCGTCGAACTACACGTTCGGCCATCTGACGACGGAGGACGGCCAGCTCGTCACCACAATCCTCGATGCGCTGACCGGCACCACCGACTACATCTACGATGTCGAGCGCGTCGTCTTCTCATGGGAGGGCGTCGAGACGATCGTCGACCTCGGTGGCGTGCTCTCGACCATCACCGGCGACGACGGCGACAACGAACTCGTCGGTGACGCCGGTGCAAACCGTATCGAAGGCTTGGGCGGTGACGACCTTCTGATCGGTGTCGGAGGCGCCGACGAACTCGTCGGCGGCGAAGGGATCGACACGGCGAACTATGCCGCATCCGCTGCAGCGGTCCAGGTTTCGCTCGTAACGGGAACCGGTTCCGGCGGCGACGCCGAAGGCGATACGCTGATCGGCATCGAGGGCCTCGTCGGCAGTGCCTTCGACGACGTGCTCATCAGCGGCCCCGATCGCGGCGGGCTTGATGGCGGCGACGGCAACGACACGCTGGTCGGCGGCGCGGCCTACGACGACGTCGCAGGCGGTGCCGGTAACGACGTCATCCAGGGCACCACCGGATATCTCTCCGCCTACGGTGGCACTGGCGACGACGTCATGACCGGCTCGGTCGACAACTACAACTTCCTTGAAGGCGGAGACGGCAACGACCTCATCATCGGCGGACAGTTGACGGACTATCTCGCCGATGTCGACGGCGGCGACGATACGATGTACGGCGGCGACGGCGACGACACGATGGTCGACTATGCCGGCACGGCGCGCATGTTCGGCGAGGGCGGCAACGACTTCATGACGTCGAGCGCTGCGACCTCACTGCTCGATGGCGGTGACGGCGACGACACTCTCTTCGCCACTGCCGGCGGCAATACGTTGCACGGCGGCGACGGCAACGACGTGCTTGCCGTCCAGGGCGGCGGTTACAACATCATGACCGGCGGCACCGGAGCCGACGTTTACGATTTCCGGCTCGGCTCGCTCGAAGCCTCGCAGTATGTCGTGACGGACTTCGAGCTCGGTGTCGACAAGCTGAGCTTCTCAGACATTGTCCAATACGGCAACTACACCCTCGACGACCTGACGATCGCCGACGGAGCGGACGGCGTCGTGATCAGCTACGGAGCGGACCAGATGACCCTGCTCGGCATCACCGCCGATCAGCTCCGCTCGGTCGACTTTGTCCACGTCGTCTGAGTAGGCTCGTCCGGCCGGCACCGCAGCGGAGCCGGCCGGAACTGCCTCCGCTCTCGACCGCTGACGTGGGAACACCGCCGGGCTTGTCAGGGTTTCTGAGGCGGTCCCGCATCGAAGGGACCCGCGGGAGAACGCTCGACCGCGTTGGCCTCATGCTCCGGGAACGGTGAGTTTCTAGCATCATGCGTGACGCGGGTCGCAGGCTGCCGTCTTTTCTGCAGCTGCGCGATCGCCTCGCTGCGATCCTTGCACGGCGGCACAAGCCCGCCGACCGACCCGGAAACCGCCAAGTTCCCCGAAGGCGATCCGGGCTCTCGAAAGTGGCGGTCGGCCTCTTCGTTCTCGGCGGTCTCGCTGTGGCCGCGTCGGTGTCTCTGGTCTGGGCGCTGGCAGCCGTCGACCCAACCAATCCGGCGCCGACCGCTCCTTCGGTCGTCATCGAAACGGCGGACGGCGCTTCGCTCGGCCGCGTCGGGCGGCTCACGGACAGCGTTGCTCGCAAGGACTTCCCCGATACGCTGGTCCGCGCTGTGCTGAGCATCGAGGATCGCCGCTTCTACAGTCATCCCGGTCTCGACGTGCGCGGCATCTTTCGGGCGATGCAGAGCAACGTTCGGGCCAGCGAAGTGGTCGAGGGCGGCAGCACCATCACCCAGCAGCTTGCCAAACTCGAGTACGCCGGATCCGAGCGAAGCTTCAATCGCAAGTTCCGCGAAGCGCTGATCGCGCTCTGGATGGAGTGGCGGCTCGACAAGGAAGAGATCCTCACCCGCTACCTCAACGCGGTGTATCTCGGTTCGGGCGCCTACGGAATGGCGGCCGCCGCGCGTCTCTACTTCGGCAAGGAACTCGCCGATCTCACGCTGGCCGACTCCGCGATGCTCGCGGGCCTCATTCAGGCGCCGAGCCGTTACGATCCGAGCCGCAATCCCGAGGCGGCACGGCGCCGCGCCGCCGTTGTCCTCGATGCCATGCAGGATGCCGGCGTAATCGAGGCGCGCGAGGCCGAGAAGGCGAAAGCGCAGCCGGTGAGGATCCAGCCGGCGCGGGGAACGACGCCGGCCGCCAGCTGGTTCGCCGACTGGATCGCCAAGCACGAAGCCGTCCGCCTCTTCGGCGGTCAGAAGGAGACCATCCGGGTCCGCACCACGCTCGATCCGCGCTTACAGGCCCTCGCCGAGCGTGCGGTCGAGCAAGGCTTAGCGAGCCAAGGAGCCGGCGTTCGGGCAAGTCAGGCTGCACTCGTCGTCATGCGGCCGGACGGTGCCGTCGTCGCGATGGTCGGAGGACGGAACTACGCCGACAGCCAGTTCAATCGCGCGGTCGATGCACAGCGCCAGCCGGGCTCGGCTTTCAAACTATTCGTCTACCTGGCGGCACTGCGCAACGGTACCTCGCCCGACGACGTGATCGACGCCTCGCCGGTTCGCCAGGGCAATTGGCGGCCCGAAAACAGTGGCGGTCAGGTCTACGGCAGCATGACGGCCACGAACGCCTTTGCGCGCTCGGTGAACACGGCCGCAGTGCGCCTCGGCCTCGAGGTCGGCATGCCCAAAGTGATTGCTGCCGCGCGCGACCTCGGCCTCGATACGCCGCTGCCCTCGTTGCCGAGCATCGTCCTCGGGAGTGCCGAGACCAATCTTCTCGAACTGACTTCAGCGTTCGCCGCCGTTCGGGCGGGTCGCATGCGCCTCGAGCCATGGGGCATCGAAGCGTTCGGCCCGATCGGTAAGCCGCTCCGCGTGCTGGGCTCGCCCAATGCCGAGTTGGCCCCGCTCGACAAACAGCAGGACTTGATGCGCCTCCTGCGCGCAGTGGTTGAACGCGGAACCGGCCGCGCCGCCGCGTTTCCGGGCGCTTCCGTCGCCGGCAAGACCGGAACCAGCCAGGACTATCGAGATGCCTGGTTCATCGGGTTCACGGACGATCTCGTTGCTGGCGTATGGGTCGGCAACGACGACAGCAGCCCCATGCGCGGCGTAACCGGCGGCAGCCTGCCAGCCGAGATCTGGCGCCGCTTTATGCAGGAGGGGACCGTCATCGCGGCCCGGTCGGCGCGCACGCCCCTGCAGGCGCGCTTGCCATTGCCTGACGCCTCGAACCCGGATGCGCTGGCTAGCGACGGTGCCGCGCCGAGGGCCGAGGTAGATCCATCGGAAGGTTGTGATTACGGGGCTTGTGCGGCGGCCTACAATTCGTTCCGGTCAAGCGACTGCACGTATCAACCCTATCAGGGGCCGCGCCAACGCTGTGACCGCCGCGCCACCAGCCGATCGGGTAGCGCAAGTCGCTCCGCCAGTTCGTTCGAGCGTGTACAACCCGGCACGCGACGGATTTTCGAAGAGAGGCTGCGCTGGCCGTTCCCGGGCTTTTGGCTCGACGATTGAAAACCGGCCCGCCCAAGCCATCGACCCCGGATGTTAACCTTGGCCGCTCGATTTGGGATCCGAACGTCGTCCTGACGACTGGCCACACGCCAAGTTTCACGCAACTATGCTATGCCGACCAACATGGTGGAGCGAGCGGACGCTTGCACCCTTGCCAGGAGCAAGCCTTGAAGCATCCGGGATTTTTCGAACGCGCTGGACCGTTCCCCCTGGGGATCGTCGCCGACAAGATCGGCGCGACCGTCGCCGTGCCCGAGTGCTCGAACGTCCTGATTCATGACGTGCGGCCGCTGAAGTCGGCCGGCAACGACGACATCACCTTCCTCGACAATCGCAAGTATCTCGGCCAGCTGGCGACCACGGCAGCCGGGGCCTGCATTCTCCGCAAAGGCGACGTCGACCGCGCGCCGGGCCACACGGCCGTCTTGGCGACACCGGCGCCGTACACCGCATTCGCGCGGGCGCTCGCGCTCTTCTATCCCGATGCCATGCTGTCTAAAGCCGCTCACGCGCCGGCCGGCCGAAGCAGCCGGCTCGTTGCCAAGAGCGCCGAGATCGCTGAGGGCGTGGTGATCGAGCCAGGCGCCATCGTCGGCGACGAAGCCCGCATCGGCCGCGGCTCGGTCATCGCAGCGGGAGCCGTGATCGGCTACAGATCCGTCATCGGAGAAAACTGCTACATCGGTGCCGGGTCGACCGTCATCCATGCCATTTTGGGCGACCGCGTCATCATTCATCCGGGCGTCCGGATCGGCCAGGACGGTTTCGGCTTCGCCATGAGCGCGTCGGGGCACCAGAAGGTCCCACAGATCGGCGCCGTCGAAATCGGCAACGATGTCGAGATCGGGGCCAATACGACAATCGACCGCGGTGCACTGTCGAACACGACGATCGGCGACGGAACGAAGATCGATAACCTCGTGCAGATCGCCCATAACGTCGTGATTGGCCGTCACTGCATCATCGTTGCTCAGACGGGGCTCGCCGGGTCGGCAGTCCTCGAGGACTTCGTCGTGATGGGCGCGCGCTCCGGTGTCGTCGGGCACGTGACGGTCGGCAGGGGAGCGCAGATCGCAGGCGGTGGTATCGTCAAGAACAACGTCCCGCCCGGAGCCCGCATGGGCGGCGTTCCGGCAAAGCCGTTCAAAGCTTGGGCCCGGGAACTTGCGGCGGTGAAACGACTGGGCGAACGTTCCCCGCGCGACGTGCCGGAATCCTCGGACGATTGATTGGCTGGGCGGAGCCACCGTCTAAAGACGCTGTTCCGTCACTCGGTGGTTCGGACGTCCAAGCCCTCGCCGCACCAGTCGCAGCTTGCTGTGATCGGCCATCTGCATACAGCAAGCTCGGAGTGAGGATCGTCCGGGAAAGAGCCGGTTGCGCGTATCGCTGCGTCCAGGAGAAGAGACGAAAGGGGCATCGGTGCATACCTGCGGCATTGGCCCAACGCCGATGCCGAGCGCTCCTCGAGCGGTTGCCAATAAATGCACCATTCACAGTAGCGGGCCTCGGCTGGCGAACTTGGCACTGTGACCCGGGTCATGGGCGTGTCCCCTTGCGAGCTATGTCGTGCGTCGCGGCTAACTCCTGGCAGGGGCCCTGGGTCCGGCACGATCACGTAACCGTGCGCCTGTCTGAAGACGGGCAGAAAAGTCTCCTCAACTAGCGATCCGCGAAGCGAATTCCGATTCGTGGAACACCTGCAAAGTTCCACACGCGGTTGTCACGCCTCCCGGTCCAGCCACGCACATTCGTGCGTTGACCGAAAGTCCGTTTAGGCGCTCACTCTCCACGCCGACTGCCGCGAACGGCGGCGTGTCGGTTATTTCAGACAAAAACTTAAGTTCTTGGAGGCGGTTATGAAATCTATTCTTGTTTCTCTTGTCTTACTCGCAGCGATCATCGGCCCAGTACAGGCGGCGCCTGATTATCCTGATTGGGCAACACGAGCATTCAGCTCAGGCGGTGGCTGACCTCGACGGTGGCGCCGCCGTCACAGGCGGCGCCATCATCGCGTAGCGACAGAGTCAGGCGAGTGGCGTTGGCGATGCTCCGAGCCGTATCACGCTGTAAACGGAATGACCGCGTAGCCGGTGTAGAGCGGATTGCTCTGCCCGGCGCCGAAGATCCGGCGTGAAATCCAATCGGCATATTCGATGCGGGCCGCGCCCCTCGGTGCGACGCCACGGCGAACGACAATGTCGAACCGTGTCGCCGTTGCCATCTCGATCCATTGGCCGGCGGGCACCTCGACGAAGCCAGACCACGGCTTGTCGAGAGGATGGCCGTCGATGGCGACGATGGTCACCGGAAAGTCGAACTGAATACGCGTGATCCCGTAATGCGCATTGATGAGGCGTAACAGGATTTGCTGGGCCGCCGTCGATCGCACAGCCACGTTGCTCGCAGCCGTGATCCGCGTGTTGGGAATCCCGGTCACGAAGAAGTAGCGCGGTTCGAAGACGTTGAGGCCGACGTCGTCTCCGCAAAGCCCGGCGCCGTGTTCCAGTTCGTGCCAGCGTGGGTCCCACGAGTCGAACACCCAAATGCGCTCGACGTCGTAGTCAGGGCCACCCTCGAACGCTCTGACCTTCCCCTCGGCATCGGGCCGCGGATCGACGACGAGAGCCCCATAAAGCCCGTACTGAAAGTGGAGAACCGTGTTGACGTGGCAGTGGTAGAACCATGTGCCCGGATAGCGCGGCTGCCACTGATAGATATAGCGGCCGCTCACCTCCATCGAGACATGACCGACGCCGTCGTTCATCGTCGTCGGTTCGATGCCGTGATGATGGATGGTGTGAGGCCCCTTCTTCGCCCGCATCAACACATGCACGAGATCGCCTTCCTGGACGCGGATGATCGGCGAGGGAAACGGCCGCCGTCCGTTTCCCCGCAAGGGATCCTCGAAGCCCCAGTATTCGACGTCGTTGCCGTCGGGCAGTTCGAGCTTCTCGCTGAAGAAGTCACGCTCGAAGTAGACGGTCGCCGGACGCCAGTCTGGCGTCGGAGCATTGTACTTGTAGGCATTGCATCCGAAGGTATCGAAGGTCTCTTCGCCGCCAATGCTCGTCTTTTCGAACTCGACGACCCCGCGGCCGTCTTCCCCGGGGCCGGGCACGCCCGTGGTCTTGGGGCCGAGGGTGGATTGCGCGAGGGCGGTCGTCGAGGCGGATGCGAGTCCGAAGGACGAGGCGGCAAGGAGGCGCCGGCGAGTCAAGGCAGGCATCATGGCGTTCACCCCTGGCCAGACGTCGAAGCGGTTGCGGCCACCGTCTGCGGCCCGCCGATGATTTCCCAGTGCGTGGTGAGGCCCTGCGGGTAGTTGCCGCCGCCGGCTGTCTGAGACATCTCGCAGTGGCAGTGCACGGGGTACCGCAGCGGGAACGGCTCGCGGGTGCTGTCGTACTCGGTCCCGTGGTCGATGAAGACGTTTCGGCGTGCCATCTCGTCGAACTGCCCGACGGGAATATCGGGCGGCACTTGCAGCGGAAGCAGCACGTCCTTCCGCTGCATCGGGTACATCGGCCAGACGTCGCGCTCGAAGACTGCCGGGCGGACGATCACGGCGCCCGAGTCGACCGCCCGTGAGAAGGGGAAACTGCGAACGGCGGAGGTGGACGTCTGCGACCGCGACAGCGTCGAAGACGTTGCTGGTGGCGTGACTGTCTCGAGGCGCAATTCGGCTTCCGCGATCTCGTAGATATGGTTGCCGTGGATGTGCATGGCGTGGTGCGCCAGACCGGCATTCAGGGTGCGGATCAGCGTCGGCTCGCCGACGCGTGCCTTGACGACGACGTCGTCGCCGTCGACCAGATCGAAGCCACTCCTGCCGTTCATCGTGAAGTAGCGAGGCTCGAAGCTGTCCGCCAGATTGGTCGTCAACGGTGAGGCGTTGATCCCACTGTCATCGATCAGCGCGCTGAGCCGCGGGTCGACTTGCGAGATGATCCAGACCTTCTCTTGTTTCCCGTATTCGTCGGCGAGATCTTCGACCGGGCGCCAGACGCCGGGGTAATAGACGCCGCGCAGTTGCGGGAACTTCGCCAGGAACGCGGCGGGGTCAGCGAGCGTGCGAAACAGGCTCTTGAGCTTCTCAGGTGCCGCGCCGCCATAGGGCGTCACCACGTCACCGCTTCGGCGCAGGGCCGCATAGTCGGGCTGGATCACGAAGGCGCCGTGCAGTCCAAGGATTCGGTATAGGGGACTGCGGCCGCCATTGTGGCTCGCGTCGTGATAGAGATAGGTTCCGCAGTCCGCTGCCGTGAACGTCGCTTCGCCGACGCCAGGACCGGCTGCTGATCCGCCCGCGAGCACGATGCGGCTGGATGGGATGCCGGTGATCTCGAAGCCGTGCGGCTCCGGTCGAAAGTTATGGACGACGACGGTCACGCGCTGGCCTTGCGTGACACGGAGAACCGGACCCGGCACCCAGGCCTGCCCACACTCGGCAGAGCGCGCTGCACCTCCACTCCGGCACGCATAACGAACGAGCTGATAGCCGAGCATCCGGACGGCGGTGCCGTCGACCATCTCGACATTGGTGTCTCGGATGGCGAGTTCGATCCTGACGTCGGCGGTCGACTGCGCCACGGCCTTCGGTGCCATCGTGGCGAGTGCCGACAGTGTCGCTGTTCCCGCTTTCAGGAAATTCCGCCGATGCATGCTTTGCCCCCGCGTACTGCTGGGAACGCTTACGGAGCGGCGAACCGAAGGGACTGCGATCGGCGAACCTGATCCAGATCACATTTTTGCGAGCGTGGCATGTCGACCGGATTTCCGAGCCTTCTGCTCAAAGCGACGGCCGCTCGCCACGTGCGGCGACCGAGATCGAGTTCGGCTGGGCAGTATCGTAGTGCCCACGGATCAGCTGGGCGCCGGCCTCTGACAAAGCGAGCTTCTCTGGCCGTGGCCAAGCCGCAACACTCGCCTGTCAGTTGCACTTTTGATTGCGGATGCGGCAGCCCGGTGCACCGCAAGCGCGGATACCCTCCCGGTGATGGTCCGACTCGGTCGGAGCACCGATCCTTGAGGTCTGTCGGAGGCAGCATGACACCGCGCCACCTGATGATGTGCGCAGCCGCCGGGCTCACAGCGGGCACACTCTGGGGGACCGACAAGGTCCTCGCCGCAGAGTCCGCGACGAGCGTCTATCTGCTCGGCTCGAGGGGGGCCATGGCCGGGTTCACGCCGCCGCCGGGCCTCTACGTGGCCGACGCCAACTATTTCTACTCGGGCAGCGCATCCGGCACCGCCGCCAAGGGCGTCGCCCTGCCTCGCCTCCAGGGCAACGTGTCTGCCGAAATCGAGGTCGACGGCAAGGCCTATTACAACATTCCGACGGCCGTCTGGGTCTCGCCGCAGCAGGTGCTCGGCGGCAACGTCGGCTTCAGCGTGATGATGCCGATCGGTTGGAAGGACGTCGGCGTCGACCTCACGGCGCAAGGCACGTTCACGCTGCCGCCGCCGCTCGGCGTAACGCTCAACCCGGGTCTCTCCTTCAGCTTCGCCGACGACAAGACCGCCTTCGGCGATCCGCTTCTGAGCTCATTCATCGGATGGCATTCCGGCAATTGGCATTGGAACGTCGGCGTGATGGTCAACGTCCCGATCGGCCAGTGGGAAACCGGGCAACTCGCCAACATCGGCTTCAATCGTTGGGCGTTCGACTTCACCGGTGCGCTCACGTGGTTCGACCCGAAGAGCGGGCTAGAACTTTCGGGCGCCGCCGGCGTGACGTTCAACACCGAGAACCACGACACCGACTACAAGTCCGGCACCGATTTCCATCTGGAGTTCGCGGCCGTCCAGCACTTCTCGAAGCAGTTCGCAATCGGGCTCGTCGGCTATCACTACCAGCAGCTCACGGGAGACTCCGGCGCTGGCGCCGTCCTCGGCGACTTCAAGGGGCGCGTGACCGCTCTCGGCCCGACGCTCACTTACGATTTCGTCTTGGGTCAGATCCCCGTGATGACATCGCTCAAATGGATGCACGAGTTCAACGTCGAGAACCGGCTGAAGGGCGACATGGCACTCCTGACGCTCACCGTGCCGCTCGGACCGCCGCCGAAGTAGGCGGCGACAACATCGTCGGTGGGCTGACAGGCTAGACGCGTGCCTTGCGGAGCGTATCCGATGGCGGTTCGTGGAAGAGCCGCCGATAGCTCATCGAGAACCGGCTGAGGTCGCCGAAGCCGAGGTCACACGCCACATCGGTCACGGAACGTGCCGAGCCGTCCCTCAGCCGTCGGCGGGCGTCGTAGTAGCGCCGGGACGAGAGATAGCGCGCAGGCGGGACGCCGAACCATTCGAGAAAGACCCGCTGCAGAGACGCAGGACTTACGCCGACGGCGCGGGCGAGCTGCCCGGCGTGGATCGTCTCGTCCGCCCGCTCGTCGAGAACGTCGAAGACGCGGCGCAAGATGTCCGTCCTCGAAAGGCGCGGCCGCCCGGTCTGCCGATCTCCCGCCGCCGACGAGACCTCGAGCGCCGTCGAGAGCGTGCAACTGACCCGATCGGCGAGATATCCATCGGCACCAGGCGTGTCGGGTGCTCGAGCGATGTCCGCCAGTCGCGCCAGGGTCGAGCGCAAACAGGTGAGATGCTCCTGCTCCGCAATGTGGAGAAGGCGGGATCCCGCGGAGGGCAACTCGGCGGCGTCGAGCAGGGACTTCAGCAAACTTGGATCGCGCGGAAACAGAACCGCGATTTTTTGCCCAGCGTAAGTGACATCCGCATGCTCGCTGCCCGGCGCGTAAAGGCCGATCGCCCCGTCGGTCAGCGGCTGGCCGAGCAGTCGGCTTTTCGGCGCGATACGCAGCGGGACGACCACGGCATGCCGATCGCACGGGGCATCTCCGGCACAGACCGAGGCGCCCTGTCTGAAATCGATGAAGTGGATCGTCCACTCGGGAAGCGCCAGCGTCGACAGTTCCGCTTCGAACGGGCCACGGCTGATCTGCATCGCTGAAACGTTGGGGTGCTTCAGCGCCTGGGACATTTCCTCGGTGTCGTGGAAAACACCGTTCAATTTCAGTGCTCCCTCATCCTATCGTCAAAAGTCTGCGCGCAATCGGTTTTGATCGACAATGCCGTAGAGCGACTTCTCTGTCACCCCGTACAGTGAACCGCATTCGAATTGACCTCGCCTGGGGCCCGTTCGAGAAAACAACCATTCGCCCAAAGCAGGGCTCGGGGAGACGCGCATGGGTGCTGGAGAGGCGGATGTCAGCCGCCGCGGACTGATGGTCGGTGCGGCGGGCATTCTGGGTGCCGCCGTGACGAGTGGTGCGCTGACGGAGCAGGCCTTCGCTCAAGCGAAACAGGACGCGAAGAAGGCGGCGCCGGCGCCGGCCCGGACACGGCGGTCGGGCCGCCCGAACATCCTGTTCGTCTTCTCGGATCAGGAGCGCTACCGCGCCAAGTGGCCGACCGGCGTGAGCCTGCCGGGGCACGATTGGCTGCAGAAAAAGGGCGTCACGTTCCATAACCACTACTGTCCGGCGACCATGTGCACGTCGTCGCGGAGCGTCATGGTCACCGGCCTGACGACGGTCGACAATCGCATGTTCGAGAATTGCGACATGCGCTACGTCGGCAGCCTGTCGCCGAAAGTCCCGACCATCGGGCACATGCTGCGAAAGCTCGGCTATTACACGGCCTATAAAGGCAAGTGGCATCTCAATCGGGACTTCGACAACAACGAAAACCGCCTCCTGACCAAGGAAATGGAGGCCTATGGCTTTGCCGACTACTACGGTCCCGGAGACATCATCGGCCATACCCTTGGCGGCTATCACTTCGATCACCTCGTCGCGGGCAGCGCGATCACCTGGATGCGCCGCCACGGCCGCCCGCTGCAGGACGAACTGAAGCCCTGGGCTCTGTTCGTCAGCCTCGTGAACCCGCACGACATCATGTATTTCAACACGGATGCCCCGGGGCAGAACGTTCAGAATACGGGCTTCCTGATGAAGGAAGCGGCCCGCGCGCCCGATCACCCGATGTACAAGGCCACGTGGGACGAGCCGCTGCCGAAGAGCTGGAAGGAACCGCTCGACGCCCCGGGCCGGCCGAAGGCCCACGGCGAATTCCTGAAGGTCTGGGATCACGTCCTGGGGCACATTCCGCCCGAGGCCGAGCGCTGGCGTCGCTTCAACGACTACTACATCAACTGCACCCGGACCGTGGACCAGCAGATCGCGACCATCTTCAAGGAACTCGAAGCTCTCGGTCTCGCGGACAACACGATCGTGGTCTTCACGACCGACCACGGCGAAGCGGCTGGCGCCCACGGCCTGCGCGGCAAGGGGCCCTTCGCCTACGAAGAGACAATGCACCTGCCGATGTACATGGTGCACCCCGACGTCCAAGGCGGACAGGATTGCCGCGCTTTGACCGGCCACATCGACTTTGTGCCGACGCTCCTGTCGATGGCCGGCGCCTCCAAAGACCAGGCGAGCAATGCGGCCGGACGGACCCTTCCGGGAAAGGACATGTCAGCAGTGTTCACGAACCCCGGAAAGGCCGGCGTCAACGATCTCCGGGAAAGCGTTCTCTTCACTTACAGCGGGCTCGTGACCAACGACAGCGAAGTCTTCCGCATCAATACGGAGGCCAAGGTCGCCGGCAAGAAGCCGATCGTCCAGCTGATCAGGGAAGGTTATCGGCCCGACATGAAGAAGCGGGGCAGCGTGCGGACGGCCTTCGACGGCCGTTACAAGTTCTCCCGCTACTTCTCGCCGATCGACCGCAATGCGCCCAAGACGATCGACGAACTCTATCGCTGGAACGACGTCGAACTATTCGATCTGAAGACGGATCCCGGAGAGATCAAGAACCTCGCGGTCGACCGCGTCGCCAACCGCGAGCTGATCATGATGATGAACGCCAAGCTCGAGGCGGTCATCAAGGCTGAAATCGGCGCCGACGACGGGCGCGAGATGCCGGACATTCCGACCGTGGACTGGACGATCGATCGCCCCGACCTCTAACGTGGGCTGAAAAGCCGAAGCGGGAGGGGCGGATGATTGCCAATAGCAGCGCGACGCGGACGGCCGCGGCCCTCTCGTATCTGCCGAATAGGGTTGTCGTCGTCGCTGTCGCCGCGGCCATGGCCTTCGCATTGCCGGCGATCGCCGAAAATCGCATGGTGATCGCCACCGGCGCCAAGGACGGTGTCTATCAGGCGGCCGGTGAGGCTCTTTGCGAGGTCATGGCCGGGCAATCGCCGCCCGTCGCGTGCAGCACCGCCACGAGCAGCGGATCGGCTGAAAACCTGATGCGGCTCCAGTCGGGCGCCGCCCAGTTCGCGATCGTGCAAGCCGACGTGCAATTCGACGCCGTCGCCGGCCGCGGATTCTTCGCAGCTGCCGGTGCCGACAAGTCCCTGCGTTCGGTGATGTCGCTTCATGAGGAAGCGCTGGCGATCATCGTACGTGCCTCCGACCCGGCCCGCACGGTCGGCGAGCTTCGCGGTCGCAGCTTCAGCGCCGGGGGCTTCGGCACGGGCACCCGCGAGACGGTGGAGCACCTGCTCGATGCCGCCGGCTGGATGGCGGCGGACAGAAAGAACCTCAAGGAGCTCCCCGTCGACACGCAGCTCCAGGAGCTGTGCGCCGGGAAAGTCGACGCGATCGCCTACCTCGTCGGCCATCCGGCACGGAGCATCATGGTGGCCGCCGAAAAGTGTTCCATCCGCCTGCTGCCGATCCCGGAGAACGCGACGGCGACCCTGACGCGCCGCCATCCCTATCATGCGCGGACGACCATCCCGGGCGGCCTCTACCGCGGAAATGACGCGCCGGTTCCGACCATTGCCGTGCATGCGACCGTCGTCACGCCGGCCGGAACGTCGGAGAAGGTCGTCCAGCAGTTCGTGCTGGCGACTCTCGGCAAGCTGACGACGCTGAGGGACACCGTCGAGGCGCTTTCGGGGCTCGATCCTCAGCGCATGGGCAGTGCGGGCCTCTCCGCGCCGCTGCATCCAGGCGCCAAGAAAGCGTTTCAGCAGCTCGCGATCCCCGCGGCGCCGGCCGTGAAGATCCCCGAAGCAGCCGGCAAAGCAGCACCTGCCGAGACCCGCAAGCCGAGCGTCGATCTGTCGGCGCCGAAACCGGCCATCGCCCCGGCACCGCCTGCCGGCTCTTCCAGCAGCGCCGGTTCGGCATCGACATCCAAGCCCGTCGGCCAATCGGGGCGCTGGACCGTGGAGCGCGGTGCTGGGTCCGCCGGCGGGCCGGCGCTCGAGGCGGACGGCGCCTACGAAGACGCGGAGACGTCCATTCAATTGAAACGCGCACTCAAGAAGCAGTGAGCGGTCGATCGCGGAGGAGAAAAGACGTCATGAGAAATCTACGGATCGTTGCAGCCAGTCTGGTCACGGCCACTGCGGTCTTGCTCACGCCGGCAACTCAGATCCACGCGCAGACCGACGTCGCGAAGAAGGCGATCGCCAAGACCGAGAAGGCGATCACGCAAGTCGCGAACTCCTGCGTAACGGATGTCCGCACCTTCTGTGCGACCGTGACGCCGGGCGACGGGCGCATCGCGCTCTGCCTCGCGGCGCATGAGGACAAGCTGTCGAACACCTGCTACGGCGCACTCCTCGACGTCATTCGCGACGTCGAACTCGCCGCCAACAGACTATCCCGTACGATCGACATCTGCCGCGCGGATCTCGCGCGCCATTGCGCCAAGGTGCAGGAAGGACAAGGCCGCGTCGCCCAGTGCCTGATCGACAACAAGGCGAAGCTGTCCAGCCCGTGCCGCACGGAAGTCAGTACGGTCGAGGCCCGTTTGAAGAAGTGAGGATGCAGGATCGGTCGAAACCACCGATCCGTCGTTCCTTGGCCGATCGAGCTCATGGGCCTGCGAACAGTCGCTTGGCGTTCCCGGACGCGATCTGGCGCGCGATGTCGGTCGGCAGCTGGGCGAGCCACGCACGATAACCTGCCATGATCTCGGCGTAGCTCGCCCAACGCTGGTCAACCCAGGTATCCGAGCCGACGAGAAAGCGGTCCGGATGGCTCGTGAACAACTCACGCCATTCCGCCGTCAGCTTTCCCCCGCCGTCCGTTATGCCGCCCCGGTAAGACAGCTCACCCCACAGGTTGGGGTATGTATCGAGCAGCGCGCGAACCCGCGCCGGCGGCAAGCCGAAGCCGGTATGGGCCCAGATGATCTTGGCGCCAGGATTATGCTGGAACAGGATCTCCAGCGCCATATCATCCGCATGCGCATGAAGATAGAGGTTGTTCGCGACGGCGAAGTCGACGGTCTTCTTCACCCACTCTGTTGCGGCCGCCCGTCCCGTCAGGTGGAACTCGCCGATGCCACGGTAGTAGCCTCGCTTGAATTCCTCGACGACGAGATCGAAGATTTTCGGATCGTTGAACCACGTGCCGATGTCAGGTCTGATCTTGTAGGGTCGAATGAAAGGCACGACCCACAGCCGCTCGGCCTTCGCATCGACAAGGGCATGCGTGCCATCGTTCGGTCGGCTGGTCGCAAGGATGCCGGTGATACGTTGCGCACGAAAGAGTTCCAGAACCTCGTCACGGCTCAGAAACGGTCGCGGCTCCCAATTGTAGTGGAGGTGGGCGTCGAAGATCTCGAGCGGCTCGTCCGCGCGAGCGGTGCCGGCGACGAGCGCTGCCAGAACGATCGCGAACAAGCGGGCTGAGATATAGGCCATGATGCCTCCGGCGGCGCGAGCGGCCGATCGCGCTCCAATCTTCCGGAACGCTAGAGGCCGCCGTTCCAGCCGGCAAGCTCGTCAGGTGGATCTCGCGCCTCAGGCTGCGGCAGTCGCAAAATCAACGCGAACCCGTGTCGAGATGGGCAGAGGTCGAGGCACTCAGCGAGACGGATCCCGCGACGATGCGACAGGTCGAACTCACGCGCCGCAGCGTCCTGACGGGCACGGCGGCGCTGATCTTCAGCCCGGTGGCGGCTCAGGAGAAGAAGGCGCGGTCCGCCGCAGCGCTGATTTCAGCGGCACGCGCGCAAGTCGGCGTCACCCTCGGTTACGATCCCGCCTATGTTCGACTGCCGTTTCCCGGCGGCGACGTCGATCCTGCGACAGGCGTCTGTACCGACGTGGTCGTGCGCGCCTATCGGTCGGCTTTCGGTCTGGACCTGCAGGCTCTCGTCCATGCCGACATGCGGTCGGCCTTCTCGGCCTATCCCAGTCGCTGGGGCCTCTCCCGCCCGGACCCCAACATCGATCACCGCCGCGTGCCGAACCTGCAAGTCTTCTTCACGCGCCAAAGGGCGAAGCTCGCACAGCCGTCAGCACCGTCGGACTGGCGACCCGGCGATATCTTCACGTCGCTCATCGCCGGCCGCCGCCCGCACATCGGCATCGTGTCCGATCGATCGGAGAACGGTCAGCCTCTGATCATCCACAACATCGGTTTCGGGGCCCGGGAGGAGGATGCTCTCACCGCACACCAGATCACCGGCCGGTACCGCTGGGCGCTGGAGGGTTGAGAGGGCAAGGACGCATGCGCCCGCCATGCCTCAGAAACGCAGCACACCGAAGGCGCGGACGTTGGCGCCCGGCAGCAGAACCTCGTCTTTCTTGAACGAGACGTGATTGCGGACTTCGTCGTCGGCGAGATTTTCGCCTCTGACGCCGATCGTGAATTCGCTCGTCCCCGCACGGTCCAGCTTGCTGGTGTAGGAGAGTTCGGCGGAGACCAGCGTGTAGCCGTCCGTCGGCGTTTCATCGACGGCCGTCTTCTTCTGGTCGAAGGCGTGCAGCAAGCCGACGCGGGCGAACCAGTTGGCGTCGCGATAGAACACGCCGCCACCCAGACGATGCGGCGGGATGCGAGGGACGTTGCCGCCTGCCTCGAACTTCGCGCGCACGAAGTCGTACTGAGCGTCGACGCCCCAGATGCCCCGCCAGATCGGAGCGACGTCATACTGTGCCGCGACCTCGCTGCCGTAGAAGGTGGCGTCGCGCTGTTCGATCGGCGTGAGCGCGAGATCATAGTCTTTGGTGATATCCAATCCGGTGCAATCGCCATCGCCCGCGCACTGAGTCGCCGTCTTGGTCTTGAAGATGAAGCCCTTGTATTCCGTGTAGTAGAGGGACGTATCGACACGGAATGCGCCGACGGCCTTTTTGAATCCGAGTTCGGCCGTCGCAGCCTTCTCCTTCGACAGGAATGGATTGCCGACTTCGAACGTGCCGGTCGCCTCGTGGACTCCCTTCGAGAAGAGTTCGGCCGCGTCCGGCGCGCGCTCCACGTATTGCCCGGTCAGCCGCGCGGCGACACCGAGCGGCAGTTCGTAGAGGAGCCCGATGCTGCCGGAGCCCGGCACGAACGTACGCTCGCCGACGAAAGTGGCCTGGGTGTCCAGAACAGGATTTGAAGCGTCGAACGCAGCGATACCGCTGCCATCGACCTTCGTCTGTTCGATCCGCGCCGCGCCCTGCAGGCGAAGTTTCGGCGAGATCTGCAACTCCTCGAACAGGAAAGCTGCCACGGACTTCGTCTTTGCGGGATCGAGCAAGCCGGCGACGGGCTCGTCGACCGCGAAAGCGTGCGTCTTGCGATGGCCGATCTGCACGCCCATGGCGCCCGAGAGTGTCCCGAAGGCCGTAATCACCGGCAGGTGCTGGACTTCGACACGTCCCTCCTGCTCCCGATTGGTGAAGCGCGTGCCGACGAGACCTTCCTCGATGATCACTTCATTGTGCGCGTAGTCTGATGCGCCGAACCAGTAGCGGATCGCCTCGATGCCTGCTGCGCGAACGCGCCACTCGCCCTTCGACTGGATGCGGTCCTGCTCCATGTCGATCTTGGTCGTCTCGTCCGGCGCGTCGGCCATGTTGAAGGGAATGCCGTACACGCTCGCGAACCGGCTGAACGAGACGCCGATGAATCCGCTCGACCAGACATAAGACGTGCCGACGGCAAACCCCTCGCTCTCCACGAACGTGTTCGCTTGCTTGCCCTTGGGCGTATCGTAGTCGCCGGCATCACGTTTGAAGGCATCCGCGTGGACGACGAAGCCGGCTGCACCGGCGGTCGCCTTGAACGTTCCGTCCTTGCCGTCGTCCACCGAGGAAAGCCCGCCACGGACTTCTCCGGTGGAGCCGCGCGGCGGCACGAACGTCGGAATACGGTTGTTTTCGACGGCGACGACGCCACCGATAGCCTGGCTACCGTAGCGCAAGGTCGCCGGTCCGCGGACGACCTCGACGCGGTCGGCGGCATACGGATCGAATGGGATCGCGTGATCCTCCGACAGCGCCGAGACGTCGTGCGCGCCGATGCCGTTCTCCTGAACTCGGACACGATAGTTATCGAGCCCGCGGATGACGGGCCGGTTGGCGCCTGCCGCGAAGGTCGAGCCGGCAATGCCGGGCTTCGACTGCAGGGCGTCCGTAAGCGTCTGGCCACCGGAGGCCACGATTTCGCGCTCCGTCGTCACCGTCACGGGCACGAACGCGTCGTCGATGACCGTCAGCCCGCCCGTGACAGGTGCGTCCGCGATGGGGCCAGGCGACGCCTCGCCGGGCGTCGGCGGACGGGGAGCGGTCCGCGGCTTAGTGATCGGGCTCGGGGTCGTCACGACAATGCCGGGTAGGACCGTCTGCGCGGACAGCGATGGTGCAACGAGGACCGTCGCGAGTGCGGCCAGCGAGCCGGAACTCAACAATCGAGACCTGAACATGAGAACCTCTGCTGGCAATGAATGTTATAATGTTTCATTTGATGCACGGACGGCGCGTTACGGCAATCGGCCCGAATCGTATTCGCGAACCCCGTGTGGCTGCATGGCATCAGGACGGCAGGGGAAAGGAGAGCGGCGCCATTTGTCGGCGCTCGGTTCGAGCACGGACGACCGCATCCGGTCGACCGATTGACGAGTGTAATACTATAACATTATGTAGGTGGCACTCAGAGGAGAGGTCATCATGAGCATTCAAGAACAGGTGAAACTCTCATCCCCTCCGCAACAGGATCCGCGACTGCCGGTGACTGTGCTGTCGGGCTTTCTCGGGGCCGGCAAAACGACTTTGCTCAACCACGTGCTGAACAATCGCGAAGGACGGAAGGTCGCCGTCATCGTCAACGACATGAGCGAGGTGAACATCGACGCGGAACTCGTCCGTGACGGTGGCGCCAACTTGTCCCGGACGGACGAAACGCTGGTCGAGATGTCGAACGGCTGCATCTGCTGCACGTTGCGCGACGACCTTCTGAAGGAAGTGCGCCGCCTCGCGAGCGCAGGCCGGTTCGACTATCTCCTGATCGAGTCGACGGGAATTTCGGAGCCGTTGCCCGTGGCGACGACGTTCGATTTCCGGGACGAAGACGGCAACAGTCTGGCCGATGTGGCCCGGCTCGACACGATGGTGACGGTCGTCGACGCCGCGCACCTTCTGAAGGACTATGCGTCTACGGATTTCCTGGCCGATCGCAATCTGGCGCTCGGGGAGGACGACGATCGCCCGCTGGTCAACCTGCTCGTCGAGCAGATCGAGTTCGCAGACGTCGTGGTCCTCAACAAGACGGACATCGCAAAGCCCCATGAACTCGATGCGGCGCGAACGATCGTTCGGAGCCTCAACGCCGGGGCGCGGATCGTCGAGACGGTCGAAGGGCGCGCGCCGCTCGATGCCATTCTCGATACCGGTCTGTTCGACATCGAGACCGCCCAGCGGCATCCGCTGTGGTATCGCGAACTGACTGGCTTCAAGACGCACACGCCCGAGACCGAAGAGTACGGAATTCGCAGTTTCGTCTACCGCGCACGATCGCCGTTCGACCCCGCCCGGCTCCATGCCTTTTTCAACAAGACGTGGCCCAACGTCGTGCGTGCGAAGGGCTTCTTCTGGATTGCGACGCGTCCGGATTGGTGCGGCGAGATGAGCATGGCAGGCGCTTTGGTTCGCCACGGCGCAGCGGGGCGCTGGTGGTCCGCCGTGCCGCGCCAGCAATGGCCGAAAGATCCGGAAATCCTAGCGCGGATCGAGGAACGCACCGTCGGTCAGTTCGGCGACCGCAAGCAGGAACTCGTATTTATCGGCACGAAGGACATGGACGAGGCGGCCATACGTGACGAGCTCGACAGTATGCTGATTTCCATTCCCGTCGGTGGACGCTTCGATCCCAAGGCCTGGTCGAAGCGCCCGGATCCCTTCCCGGTTTGGCGCAGAGGTGAGAGTAGCGCATGACGCCCGACGAGATCATCGCCGCTGTCCACGCCAAAGACGTCGCGCGGGCGCGCGTCATCATCCGCGCCGCCATCGAGGCAGCACGGGCACAATGGGTTCCGGTCGACGCCATCGGCGACGCGATGGCGGACGAGTTCATGGAGCTCTACTCGCTCAGTTGCGCGGCACGGCCCGAACGAGCGAACCAATGCAAGCCGTTCAACTGAACTGGCTGGGGGACGAGGATTCGAAAGTCGGCGACATTGAACGAGATACGATGTGGCGTTAATCTGGTGTTAGTCCGTCAGCAGCCTACCGATGCCCGCACCCCGATCGTAAGCAGTCAGTCGCGTTTAGCGTGCGAAGGCATGTTTTGACCCTTAGCAAACTAGGCCGACGTTTCTCCTAATTGCGGAGCTTGTAGGTCGTCGATTGGGAGACGAGCGCGACGAGCCAGCGCTTTTTGCCATTCCTATTGACCCAAGACTTGGCTCCAGCCCCGACCTGACCAACCTCGTCCACCTTGAATGCGCAGGTCCTAAGATCTTCGGAAAATGTGATAAAGAACGTGCGACCCTTAGTGCCCTCGGTTTCGACGCTGAGGCGGACAAGTGCACCGTTGTCAAACGACCAGACCGCGGTCCCCAGGCCGTCAGGATTTGAATGGACCTTGGAAACAGCCGTTGAAGCGGACTGCACGGGCGAGCCACCAGGCTTTGTATGACCAGGCCGGCCGGACCGGGTCAGCAAAGCGTGCTTGGTTCCCTTCGGCGTTTCGGCCGCGACATTGCGCGTCGAGCGCCACGTCACTTCTCCCGCGGGCCCGAGCGTGATCGTCACGTTAACGTCGATGCGACCGGCCCCTTCTCCGCGGGCATGCCGAAACATGCCTTCGTAGCGATTGACCGCGATGATCTGCATCCATGCGATATCGGCCTCGGTCAGCGTCTGGGCAGCAGTCGGCAGCGGAAAACCTGCGATCACAACCATGGCAGCGGCCATCAGCGCAGTTACCTTGGTGGTCATGGGCAGTAGGTCCGGTCGCTGTAGGAAAAGCATCCCTTTTTTGGGCCGGCGGGAGACTTGGCCACCGCCTTGGTCTCGGGCCGGTCAGCCGACGTCTTGGCAATTGGAGACCAGGCGATTTGTCCGCGCGACCGGGTGAGCACGAACGTCTCACCGGTGCACCGGTCGACCAGGATTGGCGCCCCGGGCGGCACGTCCGTGCGGCCTTCAATGACGGTGAAGCAGATGGACGGCTGTCCGGCCGGATCTTGCTGCTGCGCTTGGGTCGGCGCCGCCGCCATCACGCCGATCAAGCACGTCGCGAGCGAGAGCCTCATGACACTTTCCTCGTCGCACGGCAGGAGTTGCTGACTTCCCGGCTGTTGAGGAACTTGACCCACTTCACCCCGAAGTTCGTGCTGGTCGTGGCAAGACTGCCGGTCCCGTTTTCGCGGGCCATGGCCTGCGTGAACTTGCAGCCAATTCCGCTCGACGCGCGCAGAAGGGAGATCTCGACCAAACCGCCGCCTTCAGCTTGCGTCCGCAGGAGCGACAGCTTTCCGTCTTCGAACACCAAGACCGCCTGTCCGTCGCGGAATTCGTGGGGCTTGCCGATCACTGATTTCGCTCGGTGACCTCGCGTGTCACTTTCGTTCTTGGCCAGCTTCACGATGGTAATCGATTGGCTGTACTGGACTTCCCCGCCGGCACTGAACCTGAATTGCCAGACGTGAGTGGCCCGTTGCTGCCCCTTGGACACGTTTGTCTCGACGTCACGTAGCATAACGACGGTCGCATCGATGACGAGGCCTTCGAGGTCGGCGAGCGTGATCTCCTGAAGCGCCGGCTTGGTCGGCGGCTGAGCACTCTCCTGTGCGGCGAGGGGGAGTGCCACGTGGATGCCGATAGCGAAGCTCGCGATGCTGAAACGTCTCGCCCACCGTGCTGTGGTCCCCGTGCTCATCGCTATCCCCTCGGTTCAGCGGACGCCTCTCGGATGGATCCGGTTTCTCATTGGCAGTAGGTCTTGCCGTTGAAAGAGAAGCAGTTGCTTCCCGTTGTCTTCGTGCGTGGGGTGGGCGGGGATGCCTGCTTGCTTGCGGCTTCCCGTTCGGCTTTTGCTTTTTCCGCTGCGGCGCGCGCGTCCTCGGCGGCTTTCCTGGCTGCCTCGCTCTCCCTCTCGGCCTTGGCCAGCGCCTCGCGGGCTCTGCGAGCTTCCTCTTGAGTGCGTTTGAGTTCCTCGGCTTGCCGAGCGATGAGCGTCTGGCGTTCGCTCTCGCGCTTCGCGTCTTCGGCCGTCCTGCGTGCCGCCTCTGCGGCTTGCAATTCCGCCTCCCTGGCACGTGCGGTCGCGTTCTGCTCGCTCTCGCGCCGCAGCTTCTCCAGCAAGACCTGCGCCGTCGGTGCGAACGTTCCCTTGGGATAGCGGTCGAGATATCCCTGAACCATGATGGGGTCGGCGCTGTCCTTGACAGTGTTCCATAGGGCAGCTTCGGCCTGCTGCTCGACACTTGGGCCGGACATCGGCGGACTGCTGAAGTACACGCGCGCCGTCAGCGCAGAGTGATCCCAGGGCACCTGCCGGCGGCCCGTGGCCTGCATGACATCGTTCCGCACGTTGATCAGCACCGCGGAGATGTCTTCACCCGGCGTCGATATGTGCTTGACCACGCCGGCAGCGAACGGCGAATTGCGCCCCTGCCCGTCGAGCGCAACGTTGCCGGGCTGGGTCGAGAACGCGATGAGCGTGCCCTCTCCGGATTCGACGGGGGCGAGGCCCCGGCCAATACCTGCTGAGCGCGTGCCCATCGCGCGAGCCAGATTGCGGGCCAGCGGGTTGTCGCGGCAGGCATCGAAAAAGAGAACGTTGACCTTGCTCTCGCGCTCCATGGTGCGCTGCACGAGGTCGAGCCGCACGAGTTCGAAATCGAGCGCGCTGGCGGAGGATAATTGGGCGTCGATCGGCACCAGATAGTTCTGCTGATCGACCTGAAGCCCGTGGCCGGCATAGAAAAACACGCCGAGCGATGCGCCTCGCAGTTTCTCCGCGAAAGTCCGGATCGTCCGATCCATCTTGCCTTTGTCGAGGTCGGTCCCAACCACCACTTCGAAGCCGAGCTTCTCGAGTGTTGCGGCAATATCGGTCGCGTCGTTTTTCGGATTGGCAAGGGGAGTCGTGTGTTCGTAACTCGAGTTCCCGATGACAAGCGCGACGCGACGCTGCCCCTGGGCCACCCCCTCGATGGCGCCGAATAGCACCAGCAGCATCGCGACGACGATCGAGGAAACGTTGAACGGCACCTTCACCCCCCGCTGCCAACCCGTTGCAGAATTGGCTGTCCGGTCGATAGAGGGAAGCTATCGGTTAGGTTCTAGCGAAAGTCACTCAGCAGGCCTTTTTACAACCGAGCGTAGACAGCAAGCCGACCGGCCGCAATAGTGCCGGGAGTGTTTTTGCAGTCGGCCGCTGCTACAAGCA
>Ga0073934_10003119_pt1 | contig 31579 bp, 26 predicted proteins | sample LarsenN4metaG_FD_76834 | JGI IMG/M metagenome (GOLD analysis project Ga0073934, IMG submission 76834) | Hot spring sediment bacterial and archeal communities from British Columbia, Canada, to study Microbial Dark Matter (Phase II) - Larsen... ...
ATCGGCGCGACGCGTACTGCGAGGGAGACGGGTTGCGGGTCGGGCTCTGGCGGGCCCGGCACCGAATCCAGCACGAACTCGACAGGCCGACACCCCTTGGGCGGGTCGGGTTCGTCCGAATCAAATTCGGACGCATCCGCGATCCCCTCGCGAAGCCCTTCAGGTTCGATGTGAAGCGAGTCCAACCCTGCGGGCTCAAGCGCGGGGTGGACCGGGCCACCCAGTTCGATATCGATGCCGGACGCTGGCGGAGTTCGGTCCTCGGGGATGATTTCCGCCGCGGGAACGGGCTCGTCAGCGCGCGATTCACCAAAATCAAATTCCAGGTTGGAAATGGAATCACCTGATCCGCGGAGGCGCCCACGGCGGCGCCGGAAGCTTTCGACGCGCTGGCTCAACTCTTCCTTCCAGGCGGGCGGCTTTCCGGCAACAAAAGGGGCAGGCGCAGGAACCGTCAACCCAACACTGACTGCGACGGGCGCCTGGAGGGGCGCCTCCCCCAAAGGGATCGTCTCTACCCGCGGCGGCTCAGGGGGCGGCTGCGGACGAGGCGGGCTCACAGGCGCCTCAGCGTAGCGGTTCTTGCTGGCAAACAGGTTCAGGATCGGTGGAGGTTTCTCTTCCCCCGTCTCAGACCGGAAGGCATGCCCGCACTTCTTGCATTGGGCTACACCGGGATAACCGACAAACCCGCATTTCGGGCATTTCACAGGGTCGTTTCGATCCTCCCCGCAGCGTTCAGTATGCCTCACAAGATGTTAACAAAACCCGTCGCGTGGGACCAAGCGCTTTCAAGTAGAATGGACGACTAGCGCCCCTATGCCCTTTGTTGCCTCAGTCTCTCGCCTTTCCGCCACGCTCGGGGGCGGGCTGCCGACGCTCCTCTTGTATCTGCTGGGCGCCGCCCCCGCGGTGGGACAACAAGTGGAATTTCCGCCCGAGCTGCAGGATCCGCAAACTACCATCACCGTCCGCGCCGATGCGCAGGAGAAGGATCACGACACTTACCTCCTGCACGGCCACGTGGAAGTGGTCTATCGGGACATGAAGCTGACCGCCGACGAGATCAGCTTCAACCAGGCCAATGGCAACATCCGAGCCCAGGGGCACGTGACGTTTGCGGATGCGACGAGCCGCCTGGAGGCCGATGAGGCTTTCTATAACGTCAAAACCGGCACCGGCTGGTTCTCCCAGGGCCGGGGAACGCTCCACGCCAAGATTAGACCACGCAGCCGGATGTTGCTCACTGAGAATCCCTTTTATGTTCGCGCCAGCCGGGTGGAGCGGCGCAGCGAGACCACCTTCGTGGCGGACCGGGCCTGGATGACCACCTGCGAATGCGAAAAGACGGGCTGGACCATCAGCGCGCGACGAGCCCGCATTGAAATCGGGGACAAGGTCGTCACGCAAAACGCCGTCTTCCGGCTCTTGCGCGTGCCGCTCTTTTTTTCACCGGTCACCATCAACTCGATCGCTCCCGAGCCGCGGCGCACGGGGTTCCTGTTCCCGCATGTGGGAAACTCGTCGCAGAAGGGTTTTATCATCGGCGGAGGTTTTTTTTGGGCCGTCAACCCCAGTGCCGACCTGCTCCTGGGGCTCGAGAACTACAGCATCCGCGGCGTGGCCCGCAGTGGGCGCTTCCGCGCCCAACCCAGCGCCACCAGCGAGATCTCGATTGAATACGCTGGCGTCAACGACAAGGGAAGCGGACCCAACCGCGAGAACCGCGCCGGCGGGCAGAGCCTGCGCGCCGTCGGCGAGGCCCGCAATCTGGGGCGCGGATTTCGCGGCGTGGTGGACGTCGATTACATCACGTCGCTGGCTTATCGCGAAGCCTGGTCCGGCAACTTCACCGAAGCCGTTTCCTCGGAGACACGTCAGACGGGTTTCGCCACGAAAAGCTCCGGGCCCTACAGCCTGAACTTCTACGCGTCGCGCTATCAGAACTTCCTCTCGGCCGCACAGATTCCGGGCAATTCCGTCATCATCCGGGAAACCCCCAGCGCTTCTTTCTCGGGTATGGACAACCAGCTCGGAAATACGCCGCTGTTTTTCGCGTTCGATTTCTCCGCGACAGGCGTGGGGCGAACCGAGCCTGGTCTGAAGCTCGCCCGGCTGGCCGAGCGTATCGATTTTCATCCCGAGATCGTGCTGCGCGCCAAACCGTTGCTGGGCTTTCGTGTGACGCCCATCCTCGGTCTGCGCGCCACGCATTACGGCACCAGCCTTCGTCACGGGGGAGGGTCGCTCTCCCGCCTTTTGGGCGAATTTTCCGTGGACGTCCGACCGCCCGTGTTGGAGAAGATCTTCCGTCGCCCCCGTTGGGGGCAGCGCTTCAAACATGTGGTGGAGATGAATGCCCGCTATCGGATCGTCCGCTCCCACGATCCGGAGAGCCTTTTGGATGTGGTGCGCTACGACCAGACCGATATTCTTGCCGAGACCAACGAGGTGGAGTATTCGCTCACCAACGTGCTATTCATCCGGAAAGAGGTTCCGGAAGGGGAGGGGGAAAAACCGCAGGCGCGACAGCTTATCTCCTGGCGCTTGGCACAAAAGTATTATTTTGATCCGACTTTCGGCGGCGCCCTCGATCCCGGCCGGCGGACGGTGTTCGAACCCACCATTTCGCTGACCGGTTTTCGCTTCGCCCGCGGCCAGCATCTCTCGCCGGTGGTCTCCGTGCTGAAGTTCTCTCCCTTCTCCAACTATGACACCGAATTGCGCGCCGACCTGAACCCCAGCGGCGGAGGCGTGCTGAACGCCGGCATTACTTCTCATCTGCGACACGGCCCCGTGGGCCTCTCCCTCACCGACTTCTTTATCAACCGCACGGCCGGGTTGTCCACGCCGCTCGTGCCCTCCGAGGCGCTGGCTCGGTTACCATCCTTCCACCTGCTGCGCGCGGTGGCCAGCTACGGCGATGTGAACCGCAAAGGCTTGAGCGGCGCCTTCGGCATGGACTTCAACTTTGCCCAGCGGGTGGCACACCAGGCTGTCAGCCAAGTCAGCTATAATTTTGGTTGCTTCGCGGTGGACTTTGAGTTTCGCCGGTTCGCCCTCGGCCAGGTGCGGCGCGAGAACCAGTACCGCGTCTCACTCTCGCTCGCCAACATCGGTACGTTCGGGAACCTCAAGCCGCGCGAGAAGCTGTACTGAAGCTGTCAGCCGTCAGCGGTCAGCTATCAGCTTTCAGCAGTCAGCTATCAGCGAACGCTTCCAATACTTGATTATCGGGGAAGGGGGGAAGAAATATGAGGGACTTTAGAGATTTGAAAGTCTGGGAGAAAGCTCATGAACTCACGCTCGCTGTCTATCGGGCAACAAAGGGCTTTCCAAAAGAAGAGATGTATGGTTTGACCAGCCAGATTCGAAGGTCGTGCGCCTCCATCCCCGCAAATGTCGCTGAGGGCTGCGGGAGGAGTGGAAGCGGAGATATGGGTCGCTTCTTCCAGATTGCGTTGGGCTCCGCCAGCGAATCGGAATATCACCTTTTGCTCGCGCCCGACCTGGGCCTCCTGAACGACTTAGATTACACTCGCTTGTGGAAAGATGTCGTGGAAGTAAAGCGGATGTTATCGAGCTTCATCCGAAAGCTTGGCACTGTTCGCTGAGCGCTGAATGCTGATGGCTTATAGCTGAAAGCTGACGGCTGATAGCTGAAAGCTGACAGCTTTCAAATCGGAGCACAAACCATGCCTTTTCCAGTCCATCGCCCTCGCCGACTCCGCCGCACAGAGGCGATCCGTTCGCTGGTGCGCGAGACGCGGCTTACCGCGCGGTCGTTCGTCTATCCGTTGTTTGTTTGCCCGGGCAGGCAGGTGAAGGACGAGATCCATTCCATGCCCGGCAACTACCGCTGGTCGGTGGATCTGCTGGTCGAGGAATGCCAGGCCGCGCGCGACTTGGGAATTCCCGCCGTGATTCTCTTCGGCATTCCGGAGAAGAAAGATCCGGTGGGCTCCGACGCGCACGATCCTGAAGGCATCGTGCAGCGGGCGGTGCGCGTGCTGAAAAAATCCGTGCCGGAATTGATCGTCATCTGCGACCTGTGCCTCTGCGAGTACACCAGCCACGGGCACTGCGGTGTGGTGAAGGGCACGGAAATCGACAACGATGCGACGCTCGACCTGCTGGCCAAAGCCGCGGTGGTGCAGGCGGAGGCGGGCGCGGACATTATCGCGCCGTCCGATATGATGGATGGGCGCGTGGCGCGCATCCGCGCCGCCCTGGACGCGAAAGGGTTTGAACAGATTCCCATTCTTGCCTACTCGGCGAAATATGCGTCGGGATTCTACGGGCCCTTCCGCGAGGCCGCCGACTCGACGCCGCAGTTCGGCGACCGGCGTTCGCACCAGATGGATCCGGCGAATCAGCGCGAGGCGTTGCGCGAGATCGCCACGGACATCGAAGAGGGGGCGGACATCGTGATGGTGAAGCCCGCCATGCCTTATCTCGATGTGATCGCGCTGGCGCGACGCCGGTTCGACGTGCCCATCGCCGCTTATCAGGTGAGCGGCGAGTTCGCGCTCATCGAAGCCGCGGCGCGCCAGGGCTGGATCGATCGCGAGCGGATTATTCTCGAAAGCCTCACGGCCATCCGCCGCGCGGGCGCGGATATCATCCTGACTTACTTCGCCAAGGACGCCGCGAAGCTGCTGGGATGATTCGCCACGGAGCGGCGGGCGGAGCTTGTCCCGACTTTTTCGGAAGCCCGTCGTGCGTAGTCTCGACAAGAGGGCGACCCGAAGGTCGCCGCCACATTTTCTCGTGCCCACCAAAGGCTGCCATCTGAAATCGTTTCCAGCGCTCCTTGCATTCTTGCTGCTTGCCCCCAGCCTTGCGCTGCCTGTCGAGGTCCCGAAGTCTGCGCGGCGTCTCACGCTTGCCCAGCGCATTGAAGCGATTCTTCGGCGATCGGAGGCGCGCCGCGGCCACTGGGGCATCGAGGTCGTTCGCCTCTCCGACGGCCGAGTGTTGTACACCCGCAATGCCGAGCAACTTTTTCTGCCCGCCTCGAACATGAAGCTGTTCACGACGGCGGCGGCCCTTGAAAGGCTGGGACCGGATTTCCGCTTTCGCACGACGGTGGAAGCCGAATCCCCTCCCGACAGCGCCGGCTGTGTCCGCGATCTTTATCTGGTTGGGCGTGGCGATCCCAACCTGGGCCATCGTGTCCTTCCCGACCAACCGCGCCCGCCGAGCCAGGAACCCGCGGACGCCATCCTGCAGGAGCTCGCCGCTCAAGTGGCGGACAAGGGTGTGCGCGAAATCACGCGCAATCTCTTTGCGGACGACAGTTACTTCCTGTACGAACCCTTCTGTCGCGGCTGGGAGCAAGACGACTTGCCTTGGGGCTACGCCGCCCCCGTGACGGCCCTGGCATTCAATGATAATGCGCTCCTGATTCGCTTCGCGCCTGGGGCGGCGGTGGGAGAGACGGCGCGCGTGGACCTGGAGCCCTTTGGCGATTACTATCAGTTGAACAACCGCCTCGCCACCGGGGCCGCCGGGACCCAGAACCGCATATTTATTGAACGCAAGGCGGGATTGAAGCAGCTCGACATCTGGGGCGAAATCGCGGCCGATGCGGAGCCAGACGAGGATTCGGTTTCGATTGACGACCCGCCGCGCTGGGCCGGCGAACTCTTTCGACGTGCTCTTGAGGCGCGCGGCATTTCGGTTCGCGGGCAGGTGGAAGTTCGCCACGTGACGGGCGTCGAGGCGGCGGCTCGGCCCGCTGCCTTCCCGCCGTCGCCCGCGCGAGTGGTCCTCGCCGAGCACGTATCCGCGCCGCTCGCGGAAGACATCAAAATCATCAACAAATTCAGCCACAACCTCCACGTCGAGATGCTACTGCGCACACTCGGCAAGGAAGTGAAAAATTACGGCAGCTTGACGACCGGGCTGGAAGCGCTCCGGGAATTCGCCGCGCAAGCGGGCATCGAAGAGGACGAGGCGATCTTCGCGGACGGCTCGGGTCTGTCGCGGCATTCGCTCATCGCGCCGCGCGCGCTCATCAAGCTGCTCCGGCACATGGCGAAGTCGCCGCAGCTTGAGACGTTTCTGGCTTCCCTGCCCGTCGCCGGGGTAGACGGCACACTGGACGAACGATTCATTGGCACTGCAGCACGCGGCCGCATTCGCGCCAAGACCGGCACCATGGAGCATGTCAATGCGCTCTCCGGTTACATGGATTTGCCTTCTGGCGAGCGATTGGTTTTCTCGATTATGGGGAACAACCACCTGATGCGATCATCCGAAGGCGCGGCTGTCGTGGATCGCATCGTGCTCGCGATCTACCACCACTTCGGTGGAGGCCGTGGAAAAGGGATGTAGCGCTAGGTTGTAACGCCGCTCTGTGAGCAGGGAGGTGGCAGGGGTGTTTCGTCCGTGGTCTTTATGGTCGAGACGGCCATGCCACGCGAATACGACATGAAGACTGTAACCATCTTTGGCAGTTCGCTGCCCTCGGAGGGCAGCCCCGCGTATGAAGAGGCGCGCCGACTCGGCCGGCTCTTGGCGGAGCGCGGCCTCGCGATCTGTAATGGCGGTTACGGGGGCCTCATGGAAGCCTCCGCGCGCGGCGCGCGGGAAGCCGGCGGCCACACGATCGGTGTGACCTGCACGATCTGGCCGGCGCCGGCGAATCCATGGATTGTCGAGGAAGTCCGCACCAATTCATTCCTTGAGCGGCTCACCACGCTCATCCAGCGCGGCGACGCGTACGTCGTCCTGCCGGGCGGGACGGGGACGCTCGCCGAATTCGCCCTCGTCTGGGAGATGATGAACAAGTCGTCGCTGGCGAAAACCATCGGGGGGCGCAGGCGTTTGCTCGTGATGGCTCCGTATTGGCAACCCGTGATCGACTGCCTCGAGCAGGAAGGCGACCTCAATTCGACTCATGCCGGCTGGCGCGCGCCTGCGCTGGAGATCCTGACCCTCGTCGAACGCCCGGAAGATATCGTGGCCGCACTCGAGCCCTTGCTATTGGCATAGTCCGTGGCATTCTGACAGTATGAGATGGAAGAACCGCTGAAGCAGTCGGAGATGAGAAATCGAAGCGATCCACGTCCGCCCATCGATACATTCTCGCGCGAGACGCTGGAATTCCCCGCGGTCATTGACTTACTTGCGGGATTTATCTCGGGGCCGATCAGCGAACCACTGCTCGAGGCGCTGGAGCCGACGAGGGCTCTTCCCTCGATTCATCGCGACCTCGAACTGGTGCGTGAGGCGCTCGCCTATCTGCGCGAGAGCCCGCGCCCGAGCCTCGGACACTTGAAGGATACACGCGCGCTGCTCGAACGTGTCGCCATCGAAGGTGTGTCGCTCGGCGCCCTCGAGATCCTCGCCGTGGTTGAGGTGGCGCGCGCCGCGCGCGACATCCGCTCCATTTTTCTCAGGCGTCCGCACTTGCACTTTGATGAGCTGGTGCGGTCCCTCGCGGATTTCCGATCCCTCCTGGCGGAACTCGACGGCAAGATCTACCCCGACGGCTCCCTTGATTCCTCCGCCAGCCCGGAACTGGCGCGCCTGCGTCGTACCATCGAGCGCCTGCGCCAGGAGATTCAAACGACGTTGGAGAAGCGGGTGCGCCGCCTGCAACAGGAAGGACTGGTGCAGGACGCCGTCGTGACCATTCGCAACGACCGCTTTGTCATCCCGGTCCGTGTGGAGGACAAACGCCGCGTGGCGGGTATTGTGCACGGCGCGAGCTCCTCGGGCGCCTCCGTCTTCATTGAACCGATGGAGACCGTGCCGCTCAACAACGAGCTGGTCGAAATGCAGGACCGGGAATTTGCCGAAATCCAGCGCCTTCTCGCGGTGTTCAGCGCCCGCATACGCGAACAACGGGCGGAGATCAGTGCGGCAGCGGAAATCCTGGGCCGGATCGATCTGGCCTTTGCCAAGGCGGAGTTCGCTCGCCAGTTCGATTGCTGCCTCCCGAATTTCGGCGCCGACCCTGTGCTGTCACTCAAGGAGGTGCGGCACCCGCTGCTCGAAAAAACTCTGCAGGCGCAGAAACGCAAATCCGTGCCCTTGACGCTCGAGCTGGCGGCACCCAGGACCATGATGGTGGTGAGTGGACCGAACACCGGGGGCAAGACGGTCGCCCTGAAGACGATTGGCCTCGCGGTGCTCATGGCCCAGGCGGGCTTGCCCGTGCTGGCGAGCGAAGCGCAGATGCCGGTTTTCGGCCGCGTGCTTGCCGACATCGGCGACCAGCAGTCCATCGAAGCGAACCTGAGCACCTTCTCCGCGCATATGACGAATATCCAGGCGATGGCGCAGGTGGTGGAGCCGAGCGACCTCGTACTGCTGGATGAGCTTGGGTCGAGCACGGAGCCGAGCGAGGGCGCGGCGCTGGCGATTGCCATCCTCGAACACTTCCGCGCCCGGCGCGCCATGACCTTCGTCACCACCCACCACACGCGCCTGAAAGCCTACGCAACGGAAACTCAGGAGGCCCTCAACGCCGCGATGGAGTTTGACGAGCACACGCTCCAGCCGACCTATCGGCTGCTGGTGGGCTTGCCGGGGAAGTCCAGCGCGTTGGAGATCGCCGAGCGCCTGGGCCTGGAATCCACGATCGTCCAGAAGGCGCACAGCCTGCTCGAGCCGGCGGATGCCGAGGCGGCGTCACTCGTCGCGAGCCTGCACGCGTTGAAGAGCCGCTTGGATAGGGAGGCCGCTCAGCTCGAAAAAGAGCGCCGGGAACTCGAGGAACGTCAGGCAGACCTGGAACGGAAGTTCGAGCAGGAGCGCCGTGCCAAACTGAAGGAGCTCGACACGCGCCTCGCCGAAACCCTCAAGGGGTATGAAAAGAAGTGGGTCGAGACCGTCGCTGAAATCCGGGCGCAAGCCGCCGCCTCCCGTCTGAGCAAGAAAGCCGAGCGCAAGCCCGCCGTGCTCGCCCAGGAAATTCGCGAAGCGTGGAACGCGCAGGTTCTGGAAACGCTGGGCGCACCCGCGGCGGAAGAGGAGACCATCCTCGATCGCCCGCCCACGTTGGGTGACCGCGTGCGTGTCCAGGGGGTTCCCACCCCCGGGCGCGTGGTTGCGATTTACGATGCCGACCACTTCGAAGTCGAGGTAGGCCGGCTGAAGATGCGCGCGCGGAAAGACCAGCTCAAAGTGCTAGGCGGCGCGGAGGTCGTGAGCGGGAGCCCACGCGCGGTTACCGCGCGGCCGCTCGCCCGGCCCACGGCTAATGCCGCTTCGGCTGCCGCCCCCATGGAGATCAACGTCATTGGCATGACGGCGGAGGAAGCCTGCGCGCAAGTGGACAAATTCCTGGACCGGGCATTCCTGGATGGCCGCTTCCGCGTGCGCGTGATCCACGGGTATGGGAAGGGGATTCTGAGAAAAGCCCTCCACGCTCTGTTCGCGTCCCACGCTCACGTGGAGAAATACTATGCCGCGCCTCCGCACGAGGGCGCCGGTGGAGCAACCATCGTGGAGCTGAAGCTGTGACCTCGGGGTCTTCCTGCTGCTGCCGGCCCGTGAGCGAAGGACGCCGCGAGCCGCCCCAGCAGAAACGGCAACTGACAGGGGCGACCCCGGCGCAAAAGGCGTCTCTCCTCACGCCCCTCGCCCTGCTCAAAGAGTTGATTCCAACCCGGAAGTCGCATTACGTTTGGACCAAACCACAGGGGCAGGTCACCCCCCAAGGGGAGAAGAGGAGATCTGGCCGGGCTTTTCCAGAACGGCCCAGCGAGGCGTGGGTCGGGGGACGGAGCCGGCACCTGTACGGCCGCACTTGAACTGCGCGTGCCCCTCGACTCACGAGGGGCGTTTCTTGCAGGGAGAGGGTTCGCGCAAGTGAGGATTTCGGAGACATACGGATTGCGCAGAGCGACCCGGAGCCGTGGCCGCGAATCCCGAAATCCGAATCCCTCACCGGCAATCCCTATCCCCTAACCCCGGCCGCCGAATCCCGTTGACGCTGGAGACGGTTTGAGGAAGAATCGCCTATCGGCGAGTAGGTCTGCAAACGCTTGCACGAACAAGGGGGGAGTATGGCTGCAAAATCACGGAGAAGTTTTCTGAAGCAAGCATCCACGGCGGGGGCGGCGCTGGCAGCGGGGCGCTGGTTCGCACCGGCGCTGCTCGCGCAAATCGGATCTTCCGGACCGGCGCGCGTTTACATTGATCCCGCGCAGAAGATCGCGCCACTCGATCGCCGTGTGCTCGGTTCGTTTCTCGAGCATCTCGGGCGCGCCATTTACGAGGGCATTTACGAGCCCGGCTCGAAGTTCGCCGACCCCAACGGTTTTCGCAAGGACATCCTCGAAGAGATTCGCAAGATGGGCGTGCCCATGGTGCGCTATCCGGGCGGGAATTTTGTTTCTGGGTACAACTGGCTGGACGGCGTCGGTCCGAAGGACAAGCGGCCGACCGTTCTGGACAAGGCTTGGAACACGATTGAGCCCAATCAATTCGGCACCAATGAATTCATGGCCTGGTGTCAGGCGGTGGGGACCGAGCCGCTGATGGGGATGAATCTGGGGACGGGCTCGCCCGAGATGTGCGCGGCGCTCGTCGAATATTGCAATCAGGCGAAGGGCACAAAGTGGAGCGAGCTGCGGCGTGCGCACGGCATCGAGAAGCCGCACAACGTCAAGTACTGGTGCCTGGGCAACGAAATGGACGGTCCCTGGCAGATCGGCCACATGACGGCGCGCGAATACGGCCGCAAGGCGCGCGACGCCGCCAACCAAATGCGCATGGTGGATGAATCCCTGCAACTCATCGCATGCGGCTCGAGCAACCCCGTGATGCCCACCTATCTTATATGGGATCGTGAAACACTCGAGGAATGTTACGACCTGGTGGACGCCATCTCGCTCCACTGCTACTACCGCAACGACGACAAGGAAGGGGGTGCGGGCGGGGATTCGGCAAAGTATTTGGCGCTGAATCTCGCCATGGACAAGCAGATCGAGGAGATCATCGGGGTGTGCGATTACGTGGGCGGCCGGAAGCGTTCGCGCAAGCGGCTCTGGCTCTCCTTTGACGAATGGAACGTCTGGTATCGCGCGCGCGACGGCGACGGCCATCGCCAGCTAGCGCCCCACCTGCTGGAGGAAGTCTACAACCTCGAAGATGGCTTGTTGGTGGGCGGGCTGCTCAACTCCCTGCTGCGGCACGCCGACCGGGTCAAGGTCGCTTGCCTCGCGCAGCTCGTGAACGTTATCGCGCCCATTATGACAAACAAGGACGGCTTCTTCCGCCAGACCATATACTATCCCTATTTCTGGGCGCTCCAGGCCGCACGCGGGGAAGTGCTCGACATCGCGACCGAGTCGCCCAGCTACGAGGTGAAAGGTATGGGCCCGGTGCCGTACCTCGACGTCGTCGGAACGGTAGACACGGCGGGAAAAAGCTTGAGCCTCTTCATCCTCAATCGCGACCTGACCAAGCCGCGCGATGTCGAACTGGTCTGGCGCGAAGCGCCCCCACCCCGCGTCGTCATGTCGCAGGTGCTGACGGGACCGGACTTGAAGGCGTTCAACAGTTTCGAGAAACCGAACAACGTCGCGGGCCAGGCGTTTGAGGCGCCTAAGAGCGGAACGCGGGTGACCATCCAGGTGCCCGCGCGGTCGTATACCGTGGTGCAGTGGGCCGCGTAGGCTGGAGCGCCGCGCAACCAGCGGCCGAGCGACTGTAGGGGCGACGTGGGGTCACCAACCCTGATTTGGCCGTGGAGCGCTCAAGCTTCTCGTCCGGGAGAGGCGTTCGTCCTCCCGCGGCAGCCCGATGGGTTCCCGGACCCGGCGCCCACAACCGGCTTTGCTGAACCAAGCCTTATAAGTGCTTGCACATGGCAAGAGGGTCAGCCCGCGTAAGTACTGGCTGTTCTTCCCTTCATCCACGTTTATTGACCATATTGTGCATGGTTGCGTACCTGTTCCCGTATTTCCCTGCACCATCAGTCAATCCAGGCAGGCGGGGGAAATGAGGTAACTGAGATGAAATGGCAATGGAAACTGGGGCGGTTCGCCGGTATTGATGTGAACATCCACGCGACGTTTCTGTTGATCATCGCGTTTGTGGCGTGGAGCCATTGGTCGCGTGGGCTGGGATTACCCGGCATTGTCGAGGGGGTGCTGTTCGTGCTGGCGATCTTCGCGTGCGTGGTGCTCCACGAGTACGGACACGCATTGACCGCCCGCAAGTTTGGCATCAGGACTCGTGACATCACGCTCTATCCCATCGGCGGCGTGGCGCGGCTGGAACGGATGCCTGACAAGCCGGTGCAAGAGTTGTGGGTTGCGCTGGCCGGGCCTGCGGTAAACCTTGTCATTGCGGCGGCGCTATGGGTGTGGCTAGTGGGGTCCAATACGCTCCGGCCATTTGGTGAATTGGCGGTCACAACCGGGCCATTCCTCGTGCGGCTGCTCGTGACCAATCTGTTTCTCGCCGGCTTCAACCTTATCCCCGCGTTTCCAATGGACGGCGGCCGGGTGCTGCGCGCGTTGCTGGCGATGCGGATAGAATACACTCGCGCCTCCAGCATTGCTGCCGCCATCGGCCAGGGCTTAGCGTTGCTGTTCGGTCTGTGGGGATTGTTTGGCAACCCGGTGTTGCTGTTTATTGCGTTTTTTGTTTGGATCGGCGCGGCGCAGGAGGCGAGCATGGTGCAGATCAAATCCGCGCTGGATGGCATTCCTGTCAGCCGGGCGATGCTCACGGATTTCAAGGTGCTGACCCCGACCGATCCATTGTCGCGGGCCGTGGAACTGATCATCCAGGGATCGCAGCAGGACTTCCCGGTTGTGGCCGACCGGGGAGTGGCCGGTGTGCTGACGCGCCCCGATCTGATCAAGGCGCTCAGCCAGCGACCACCCACCACGCCGGTCCAAGAGGTAATGCAGCAAGAGTTCCCCGTGGTCGAAGCCGGTGAGATGTTGGCACACCTGTTCACCCGGTTGCAGGAGTGTCAATGCCGCACTGTACCCGTCACACGGGGTGGCGCGCTGGTCGGCTTGGTGACATCCGAAAACATCGGCGAGTTCCTGATGATTCAAGCCGCCCTGAAAGCAAGCGTCGACCGCGTTGGGCGTTGAGCTCGCGCAGGCAAGCGGATGACACACGTTCGTTTTCCCCTTCGAGCAAGCCGACCAGGAAGGTTTGCTCGGCCGCTAGGCGCTCCCATCGAACGCGACACCGCGGACGCATTTCGAGCGAGCTCTGTTTGGGGGCACGGCGCAAATCTGGGGCGAGGCCATCAGTCGATGCCCGGACGGCTGGGAGCGTCAGTTCTACCGCCCCCCGCGCAGGGGAATAGAGAGCCGCTCCACATCAAGGCCGTGCTTTATGCCGTTTGGGGAAACCGCGGCCTCGGCAAGACGATCGTGTCGGTGGACTCGGCGCCCTGAGACCGTCCGGTCGTTGCCTGGCCCTCCCCGATAGATCACGCCGCGAAGTCCTCGAGCGGCCGCTTCGCTGGATCAAGAACAATGGAGGTGTGGCGTGGATCTCGGTCTTGCAGGAAAGGTGGCGATGGTGGCGGGGGCGAGCCGCGGGCTGGGCTTCGCGATCGCGCGAGAACTGGCCTCGGAAGGCGCGCTCGTTTCGCTCGCCTCGCGCGACGCGCAGGCGGCCGCGGGCGCCGCGCAGAAGATCCGCGCGGAAACCGGCGTTGAAGCCGTAGGCATTGCAGCCGATGTCCGCTTGCCCGAGGCCCTCGCCGCCTGGCACCGTACAACTCTTGAAAAGTTCGGCGGCATCGATCTTCTGGTGACCAACTCCGGAGGGCCCCCGGCGGGAACCTTCGACGCCTTTGACGATGCCGCCTGGCTCGACGCCTTCCAGTTGCTGGTGATGAGCGTGATTCGCATGGTGCGGCTGGTCATTCCCTCGATGACGGCGCGGGGCGGCGGCAGCATTCTGCTGCTGACTTCCTCCGCGGTTAAGGAGCCAGTCCCGAACCTCACGCTCTCCAACGTCCTGCGGCCCTCCGTATCCGCCTTGGCCAAGTCGCTTGCCAACGAACTTTGCGAGCGAAAAATCCGGGTCAATCATCTGGTGCCCGGCCGCATCGCTACCGACCGCCTGGAAGAGCTGGATGAAATCAACTGTAAGCGGGCGGGGCTAACGCTCGAAGCGTACCAACGCCGAGTCTTCGCCACCATCCCCCTGGGCCGCTATGGGCAGCCCGAGGAGTTGGCGCGCGCCGCGGCTTATCTCCTTTCCCCCGCCGCCTCCTACATCACCGGGGCGACGCTGCAGGTGGATGGAGGGCTGATCCGCAGCGTCCTGTAAACTCCCCGGAGAGGATGGGGGGTTGCAACACTGGAGGCTAGAACTGTTTACCATCCGGTGAGATGCGCTGGGGATATGCCCGAGTGAAGCTCACCGAGTGCGATGGCCTTGACTTTGGAAAAAGCATGCTAAATTGCATCCGACAATGCTCCCCGGCCTTTCAGGTCGGCGCAGTAACCTGCCCAAGGAGCTTCCTGGGAGAACGAAGGATCTGCCTCATGCCAACTGAAGCCGAGCTTAAGAAATTGCCCCGACCCGAGCCCGTCAGCGAGGTCAGCAACCCCTGCACACAACCTCGACACCTGATTGTGTTCGGCCGGCTTGCACCCGGAACGCGCATCGTCGAAGTGGAATTAGCTGGCCGTCTCGGGGTCGGCTCCACGCCCGTCCGGGACGCGCTGCGCATGATGCAACAGGCAGGTTTCGTGATGGCGGGCTCCCTGCCTGGTGGGGTGAAGGCGCGCCTGGTCGAGGCGCCTTTCACCAGGGAAGATGCGGAAGAGTTATACGGCATCGTGGGTCGTATCGAGAACTTGGCGGCCTCCCGTACGGCGCTTTTGGGTTCAACTGTGCGTGGGGAGAATTTTCCAGAAGCTGCGGGGGTTGAATGACGGCTTGCGGGAAATGGCGGAAACCGGCCATCGCGATCCCGCCCGGGTTCTCAGTCTCGACATGGACTTTCACCGCACGGTGGTCGAAGCGAGTGCCGGGCCGCGGTTGCTCGCCATTCACAATAGCATCGAGCCTCAGACCGAGCGTTATTGGCGGATGTACGCCAACATCATCGAGCAGCTCGGGAAATCGGTTGCCGAGCATGACCTGATCATTCAGGGCATCGAAACAGGCAACCCGGAGCTTGCCGAGAAAAGCATCACCGAGCACTGGCAGCGCGGCTGGGAACGGCTGTGCAAGATGATCGATGCGCTGAGCGAGCGCGGAAGTTGGTAGCTTCAGGCGCGAGCCCAAGGGCGACGCTGCCTTGGCCCAGGAGAGTGCGAGAGGAGATGGGAATCGCGGGTTATCCAATCCGATAATTTAAGGAGCGGAGCCGGAGGGAACGGTGAACAGGCCGGCCTGATTCTTGATATTCGCCGCCTCTCTGTGCACGGCGGCCCCGGCATTCGCACCACCGTGTTTTTGAAGGGCAGTCCGCTTGCCTGTTGGTGGTGCCACAACCCCGAGGGACGCTTTCCCAAAACCGACCTCATGCTTTGTCCCGAGCGCTGCTGTGAACTATTTCTCGACGACGTGCCACGTCTATTTCGGTGCCATGACCGGAGCAACGCCCAAGAGCAGTTCTTTTCTAGCCCCTCGAGGTTCCCCAGGGCGCTGGACACTCTCCGGGCGGGCCAACTTTTCAAAGGGTTGAGGGAAGAGCGACCATGAGTGTCATGCGGACTGTTTTGCTTGCCGCCTCCCAAAGTGTCTGGCTGCGCCGGCAGGCGCCGCGCTTCTGGTTCGTACGCAAGAGCGTCGCGCGCTTCATGCCGGGGGAGAAGCTGGAGGACGCGCTGCTGGCCGCACGCGCCCTCGAGAATCAGGGGCTCGGAACCATTTTCACTTACCTGGGGGAAAATGTCAGCGACGCCGCCGAAGCAGCGCAGGTCACGGACCACTATGGGCAGGTTCTCGACCGCATCCGCGACACGCGTCTTCAGACGGAGATCTCCGTCAAGCTGACGCACCTGGGATTGGATCTCGACACCGAGCTTTGCTATTCGAATCTCGTCCGGCTCATCGAGCACGCCGGCGCCCCGGGCTTCGTTTGGATCGATATGGAGGCAAGCATTTACGTGGATGCCACGCTCGAGCTCTTCCGTCGCGCCCGCCGTAGCTATCCGAACGTCGGCGTTTGTCTGCAGGCGTACCTGCACCGCACCGAAAAAGATTTGGAATCGCTCCTGCCGCTGGGGGCCGCTATCCGCCTCGTGAAAGGCGCCTACCGCGAGCCGCCCCAAATCGCCATCCCGCGGAAGAAGCGCATCGACGCAAACTACTTGAGGCTGGCCAAGCGCTTGCTGAGTGAGGAAGCGCGCGCCGCCGGGGTGCGCGGGGCCTTCGGGACCCACGACCCGCGGCTCATCCGCCGCATCCAGGAATGGGTTGAGCCGAATCGGTCCGGCAAGAAGGGCTCGTGCGAGTTCCAGATGCTTTACGGCATTCAGCGGAACTTGCAGCTTCAGCTCGCCAAGGAAGGCTGGAAATCGGTGGTGTTGATCGCTTACGGCGACTACTGGTTTCCATGGTTTATGCGGCGGCTGGCCGAGCGTCCGGCCAATGTCCTGCATGTTTTGCGGAATCTGTTCTGAGGACCACCGGGGGCCCGGGGCGAGGGGAACCCGGAGAACCGAAAGAATGTAGCCCAGGGCTTCGGCTGTGGGCTACAATCTTTGGCCCGCCTTCACGGGCCGGGGCGAGTTTTCGCAATGAATTGGAATCCTCCAGGGGGCTATGTCTGAGCTGGTAGGCCCTTCACAACCTCAGACTTCGACCGCCCCGAACACCGGCTTTGTGCGCGGCCTCGGGCTCTACGATTCCGTCATGGCCGTGGTGGGAGCGATGATCGGCTCCGGCATCTTCATCGTTTCCGCCGACATGGCGCGCCAGATTGGCAGCCCGGGTGGTCTGCTCGTGGGCTGGCTGCTGACGGGTGTTTTGACCGTGGCCGCCGCCCTTTCCTACGGTGAATTGGCTTCCATGATGCCCCGCGCCGGCGGCATGTACATCTACCTGCGCGAAGCATTCTCCCCCCTCTGCGGATTTCTCTACGGCTGGACACTCTTCACGGTGATTCAGGCAGGGACAGTGGCGGCCGTCGCTGTCGCCTTCGCGCGCTTCACCGGCGTGCTGTTTCCCGCGATCGCCGAGGATCGCTACCTGATAGCGCCGATCCACATTTCCGCCGGTTACGCCGTCTCCCTTTCCACCGTGCAAGTATTGGCCATTCTGAGCATCGCTCTGCTCACCTGGACGAACGCGCGGGGATTGGTCTATGGGAAAATCGTTCAGAATGTTTTCACGACGGCCAAAACCGGCGCCCTGCTGGCGCTGATCGTTCTGGGCGTATGCGTGGGGCGCAACGCCGAAGCCCTCGCGGCCAACTTCAACGACTTGTGGACGTCGCGGGGTTACAGTCCAATCGTGACCGGCCTCGATGCCAGCACGCTGTTTGGGGTGATGGTGGCCATCTGCGTGTCGCAGACCGGTTCGCTTTTCGCCGCCGACTCCTGGCATGACGTGACCTTCGCCGCCGATGAAGTGAAGAATCCGCAGCGCACGCTGCCGCTCGCCCTCGGCATCGGCACGGCCGTGGTCATCGGGCTCTACCTCCTGGCCAACGTCGCCTACTTGATGACCCTGCCGCTGGCCGGGATTCAGCAGGCAGCGGCGGACCGCGTGGCCACGGCCACATTGCAGGCGATCTTTCCCGGGACGGGGACCGTCCTGATGGCGCTGGCCATCATGGTGTCGACCTTCGGCTGCAATAACACGCTGATTCTCGCGGGCGCGCGCGCCTATTACGCCATGGCGCGCGACGGTCTGTTTTTCAAATCGGCGGGCGTACTCAACAAGGCGCACGTGCCAGGCAGGTCCCTGCTTGCGCAGGGAATCTGGGCCTCGATCCTCGTGCTGCCCCGGACTTACAATGCCGTGACAGGCAAGTACGGAAATCTCTACAGCAATCTGCTCGACTACGTGATTTCGTCGGCCCTGATCTTCTACATTCTCACCATCGGCGGGCTGTTCCGACTTCGTCAGAAGCGGCCCGATGCGGAGCGCCCCTACCGTGCGTTTGGCTACCCCGTCATTCCCGCGCTCTACATCCTCGGGGCCACGACCATCCTCGCCGCGCTCTTCGCCTATCGGCCCTCGACGACATGGCCGGGATTCATCATCGTGCTGTGTGGCTTGCCCGTGTATTGGTGGCTGAGGCCCTCCGGGGCCAAGTAGCACTGGCAGGGCGACCATCCCGCCCGCTGGCGGCCGGGGCGGCGGCGCTCCCGTGCTGCGGCCTGAAGGGCGCCGGTACAAGCCGGCGCTATGTTTTCACTTTCCAATACGTTGCGTAGCGCTCACCCCAGAGGTTGTAAAAAGGGACCATCGTGATGGACGCCGATTGGCCAACGGTGCGGAACGTCAGTGCTTCGCCCGCGACGCGCTCGACCCAGGCCAGGGGATCTTTCTTGTCGCCGACAATATCCGGAGCCGCCACCGGATCGCCCACCGGCGTCGTATCGTATCCGCCGTACATCATCCCTTTCGTTAAGCCCTGAGCGCCCAGCCGTCCGTTGAGCACCAGCGGCCCGTACATCACCGCCTGAATCGAGGGGTCATCCGGCATGGCGTGAATGTGCAACGCCATCGGCAATGAGATTTCTACTTTGTCGCCGGATTTCCACGTCCGGCGCAGCGTGATGTAGCTTGTCGGCCGCGCCAGCACTCTCTGCGGTCTTCCGTTCACCTTCATTGTTACGCCTCTCCTCGCCCAGTAAGGCACGCGGATGTGCAAGGGCATAAAGGATGGCTTCTCAGACTGCACTGTGAGCGCCGTTCCTTCTTCTTCGGGAAATCTCGTCTCTTGCTTGACGCGAATCCCCTTTTCCGGCCAGTGCAATTCCGAGGCGATGAAGAGGTTGACGAAAAGGGCGTCCGCGTCGTGCCAATAGATGCTGTCGCCAAGCTTGCCGTACTCTTCGACGCCTGTGCCCGTGCAGCACCAGAAGGTGTTAAGGGGGGAGTTGAAAAACTTCCAATAGCCCGAAGCCAGCGGCACAAAATACATTGTCGCGCCGTCCTCCGGATTGATGGTGCCCAGACGATGATTGAAGAGCGCCCGCTCGTAGTAGTCGAAGTAGAGGGGATCGGCTGTCCAGCCGTAGAGATGGCGCGTCAGCTTCATCATGTTGTAAGCGCAGCAGCATTCGCAGGTGGTCTTGGTCAGCTCGGTGGCCAGCTTACCGGGATCGGTGCGCCAGTGTTCATCGCAACTCGTACCGCCGTTCGCGTACATGCGGCGGGTCACGACCTCGCGCCAGAAGTAGGTTGCGATCCTGTAATCGCGCCGCGCTTGCGTCAGCTCGTAACGCCGCGCCACGCCGGTGATTTTGGGGATGGTGGTGTTGGCGTGCAGGCCCTTGAGCTCGTCTCGTCCCGCCACCAGCGGATTGAAGATCTTCTTGTGATCGAAGCGGTTGGCCGTGTCGAGGTACTCCTGTCTGCCCGTAACGGCGTAGAGATCCAACAGCACCTCCAGCATGCCTCCGTGCTCGACGTCGAGGATGCGCTGCATGTGGTCCTCACTGAGCGGCCTCATCCAATCGCCGACCCAGTGGGCGATGTTCTCCGCCACCTCCAGGGCCTGCCCGTTATCGCAGTACCGATACATGTCGAGGTGGCCGGCAATAATCTTGTGCAGCGTGTAGAACGGGGCCCAAACCTTGCGGCCGTCCCTCAGGCGGTCGTAAAGCTCGGTGGGGTAGGCACCCAGGTAGCCGCCGCCGAGAGCTTTCTGACACTTCGCCAGCTCGGCCACCATGTAGTCCCCCTTGGTTCTGAGTGTCTCGTCGCCGGTGCTCGAGTACATCAACGCGAAGGCCGATAGGATGTGGCCCCCGGCAAAGTGGCCGCGCAATTCGCAATCGGGTTTTTCCCACCCCCCGACGGCCTCGGCGGAAGAGGGGCGGCGGGCGGTCAGGCGAAAGGTGTGCAGCATGCGGTCGGCGGGGAGAAAGTGGAGGTAATTCCGGTTGGCCTCCATTGCTTGCTTGAACGGGCCATCACCCAGACGAACCTGCGGGAGGGGAAACGGCTGCGCCCTCCAGGCGATGACATCGGCCTTGCCGATCGCAGACTGGGCGGCGGCCTGCGCCTCCGAGCGGGTGGCCGAAGACGGAAGAAAAGCCGTACCCGCCGCAGCCGCGGCCGTCGTGATGAATTGTCTCCGGGTCCAGCGACGAGATCTCTTCATTGCGTTCCACCTCGCTCCGTACTCTAACCTAAACCTCGCGGCCTGCGAAGCAGTTTGATCACCGCCAGAAACACGTTTGAAGAAATCCCAGGCCTCACGCCGGGACGCGAAGGACTGCCCCGTGGATGCCTGGAGCTTTGCGTCTTTGCCTGAAGCAATCTTGTCCTTCCGGCAGTTTTCCAACAGTTACGAGCCAGTTGTGGTGTTTGCCAAAGCCATGAACCGCCTCTAGAATTGTCCCGCTTGGCGCCGGGATGGGGAATCCTGATTGTCGCGCCTAGCGTCGCCAGAGTCACAAGGGGAATGGAAGGGGAGGCGTCCGTTGAAAGCCCTCGTCAAGAGCAAGCGGGAACCTGGCCTGTGGCTGGAGGAAGTAGAAGTCCCGAAGATTGGCATAAACGACGTGTTGATTCGGGTGCATCGCACGGGGATCTGCGGCACGGATCTGCATATCTACCGCTGGGACGCCTGGGCCGAAAAGACGATTCCCGTGCCGCTGGTCATTGGGCACGAACTGGTGGGCGAGATCGTCGAGGTGGGCTCGAACGTCGCGGATTTCTATCCCGGGGACATTGTCAGCGGCGAGGGCCACGTGGTTTGCGGCCGCTGCCGGAATTGTCTGGCCGGCCGCCGCCATCTCTGCGCGCGCACGGCGGCCGTGGGCGTCAACCGCCCGGGGGGCTTCGCCGAATACATCGTGCTGCCCATGACGAATATCTGGCGGCACCATCCGTCTATTGATTTGGACATCGCCGCCATTTTTGATCCTTTTGGCAATGCCGTGCACACCGCCTTGTCATTCCCGGTTCTGGGCGAAGACGTTCTGATTACCGGCGCCGGACCGATCGGCCTGATGGCCGCCGCAGTGGTGCGTCACGCCGGGGCCCGCTACGTGGTCATCACCGACGTGAATCCCTACCGGCTGGAAATCGCCAAGAAGATGGGCGTGACCATCGCCTTGGACGTCCGAGATGGGAATCTCCGCGATGTGCAGAAGCAATTGGGAATGCTCGAGGGCTTCGACGTGGGACTCGAGATGTCGGGCAACGCCGCGGCGTTTCGCGATATGCTCGCCAACATGAGCCACGGCGCGAAGATCGCCATGCTCGGCATCCCCGCGGGCGAAATGGCCATCGACTGGCATACCGTGATCTTCAACATGCTTACGATCAAAGGCATCTACGGGCGCGAGATGTATGAAACCTGGTACAAGATGACGGTGATGCTCCAATCCGGGCTCGACATCACGCCCGTGATCACTCACCGCTTCTCTTACGAGGATTTCGAGAAAGCTTTCGACGTCATGGAGAGCGGCGAATCCGCCAAAGTCATCCTGAATTGGACGTGACCGTAGCCCCCTGCTCCGGTCGAAACAGTTCGCACCTCGTGGAAAAGACGGACTTCATCCTGGCCAAGCGGGAGTTAAGGCGGAGGCTGGAAATTAGGATTTAGATCCCGGGCGGCGTGGAATTCGCGCTCCGCTTCCTCCACGTCGCCACGTCCCTGGAGGGCCTGGCCGAGGTAGTAGTGGGCCTCCGCCGAATCCTTCCGGAGAGCCAGGGCGGCCTGCAGCTCCTTAATCGCTTCGTCCCACTGCTGCTGGCCTACCAGGGCGCGCCCGAGCAGCACGCGAGCTTCGACGTCTTCCACATTCCAACTGAGGACGCCGCGAAACTGATCGGCCGCCGTTGGCCAATCCTCGGCTGCCAGGGCGGCCTGGCCGAGGGCGAGTCGCGCCGCGGCGAATCCGGGTGAGAGTTCGACGGCCCGCCGGAACCGAATCAACGCCAGCGAGGCGAGGGCCCGTTCCCGCATCAGCAGGCCCAGCTCGTAGTTGGCGGCGGCGTGGTTGGGCCTCAGCTCCAAGGCCCGTCCGAGCGCAGCCTCGCGCTCGGCCTGATCGCCGGCAGTATCCCGCAGAGTGACTGCAAGCTGATAGTAGGCTTCGGCGAAGTCAGGGCTGAGGGCGATGGCTTCGCGCAACATCTTCAGCGCCGCGGAAGAATCGCCCTTGGCGCGAGCGTCCAGGGCCGACTGGACAAGCACCATCGCCCGTCCGAGGGCAGCCCGGAGTTGGTCGAGGCGCTGCCCTTCTTGTCTGGCCAAATTGGCTTCTTCCCGGCGGCCCGCCCTCTGCAATGCTTGCGCCAGCGTAAGATGAGCCTCGGACAGATTCGGGTTCGCACGCGTGGCCTGTTGCAGCTCCGCGATGGCTCCACTCACATCGTTCAGACGCAGGAGGACCGTGCCCAAATTGTGGCGGATCTCCGCATCGTCGGGACGCTCGGCGGCCGCGGCGCGGAGTTCCCACGCGGCATTCTCAAGATCGCCCTTCTGCCGAAGCAGCAGACCGAGAGTACGCCGGGCCGGCACGTGCCTGGGATTCAGTCGCAGAGCCTCGCGAACTTCTTTTTCCGCGGCCTCCGTGTCGCCGTGCATTCTCAGCGCCAGGGCGTAGTTATAGTGAAACTCGGGGCTTTCCGGCGCGATTTCTACAGCCTTGCGTAACGCTTCGAGGGCACCCGCCAGATTTTGCTTCTCGGCCAGGATCTGGCCGAGCGACGAGAGAACCTGGGGCCGACGAGGCGTCAACGAGCGCGCCGCCTGCAACTGCGCAGCCGCTTCTTCCAGGTCGCGCTGGTCGGGCAACGCGGAGGTCTCCCTGTATCGCTGGAACAACTCCAGGCCGAGGTTGTAACGGGCCTCGGCGAAATCGGGACGTTGCTTTACCAGTTCGCGCAAGAGGCGAATAGCGCCCTCACGGTCGCCGAGCCGGGAGCACATGGCACTCAGCCCGTATCGAGCGTCATGAAAGTCGGGCTGGAGCCGAAGCGCTTCCTGGTAATGCGTGATGGCCTCCTTCGTCTGATTCATCCGATCCAGCGCTACCGCCAGGTGGTAATGCGCCACGGCGAATCTCGGCCGGAATCTCAGGGCGATTCGGAATTCCGGGATCGCCTCGGAGATCTTTCCGGAGTCACCGAGGATGAGGCCGATGTTGTCGTGGGACTCGGCGTCGGAAGGGTCGAGCGCGACCGCCGCTCGGAAGTGCGCCAGCGCCTTCTCGAGTTCGCGTTCCCGGAGGAATGTTCTGCCTTGCTGACGATGCCATTCGGCGGAAGTGAGATTCTGGGGCGTTTGAGCGGGCAGCAAGTTAACTTCAGCCGAACTGGCCAGGCTGAAGGAAAGGAGGATTACCGCCCGCAGACCCACAATCGTTCCGCCGCCCCCGCCCAGAACAACTTGGATCTGATTTCGCAGACCGTCACCTCCCCCTGCCGATTATAAGTGGGAACTGGTCTGGGTGGGGCATCTCGGCGCTCGGACGGCCCGCAAGCTCAGCCGTACTTGGCCGGTCCGAATACCGAGAACCCCACCGCCTATCGCATGCACGCGACGGGAATCAGCAGCGCCGTTCACATATCGATGCGATCCTCAACCCATCCCTATCGAGACAGTGCGACGGCGTCGGTAAGGTAGGTGAGGGAGTCTGGCTAGCAGGGACGGACCCGGGTCATGCCCGGGCGCACGGCGGAGGCGGTTTGGGCAAGGTTCGTCGCGGCGTGCCGGCGCCGGTTTGTCAAGGGTTCGAAAACTCGTCGCGGACGCCCACATGTCTTCGGGCACCGGCGATACTCCCGGAGGCAGGGACTGTCACTGTATTGCGCTACACTCCATGGGGCTGCCAAGCCGATAGCACCATCGAGCCATTGATCAGCAGTGGGCTGCGGGGGAGAATTGAGGCCAGGACCCCCATCAGCTAGCGCTGCACACGGCGAATTCTGATCGAGGGTTGAAAGGCGGTCATGGGAGGAACAATCGAGGGCTTGGGAATAAGGCTACGCCGCGGGAGAAAAGTCCGGCTAGGCTGGTGGTTGGTGCCCGGCCTCGCCTTGGCCGCCGTCTTTGCCCTCTGTTATCGGCCGGTGATGCGCCTGAATCCCAAACCTCCAGCGGGTTTTGGCGAGACCCGGCCAGAATGGGACGCCGCGCGGCAGGCTGCAGAAGACCGCGCCGCCCAGGCCTACTGGCAGCTCGCCCAGAACATTGTCCAATGGAAGTTCGCTTACGGTACGGAGTTGCCCGCGGAGCCGATCGCGGAGTTCAAACTCGATGAGAAAGACTTCCCTCGTAGTTCCCATGCCGCTGGCCCGGCCACCCGCGCCCGATATTGGAAGAAGCTGCGCGAGATCTGGACTCTGCCCCAGAACTGGAATCGGACTTACGTGTGGAACCCCGGCTGGCTGACCGAACGGCTGTCTTCTTTCATGGAGACGATCCTGGGTTTCACCGACCGGATCATGCAGAAATTCAACCGATAGCCCGCCGGAGGGCTAACCCCGCTTTCTTGCCCTTTCTGCTGCAAATGGGGCCAATGATAATCACCGGAGGGCTCTCGCACCTTGGGGCTTTGGGACGCATGGCCCTGCTCTTTTTTCCGTGTTAATGCGGAAAGTTGGAACGAGGGTTGCGAGGCGGAGTGTCGATGGGTGGACTCCTGCGCAGGGACAAAGTGGCCAATGTGCAAACGGGGGGTGAACTATGAGCCTTCATTGGATCTTGGGGATCATCTGGGGGGTTGTGACTTTGGCCTTGGCCGTCCTTCTGATCTACCGGACCCGCCTCGAGAGCCAAGAGAGCGACTGGATCGGCCTAACGGACGACGAAAGAGAAGAGCGCGCCATCCAGGCCCAGATAGCCATTGAGAAGAAGACCGCCAAATTGACTGTTCCGATCCGTGTGTTGGGAATTTTGTCCGTGATTCTGTTGCTGGCGACGGTCGCGGTGTTCCTCTATACCGAGTTCACCAGTCCGGCTCTCCCCCCTGGGTAACCACCCGATCCGGTAATTCCCTCAGCCGTGCCGAGCCGCCTGCAAACGTGCCAGGGCTCTCTGGTAGGCCTCTTGGGCGCGTTTCCGGTCAATCGATGGATCCGTAACGTTCCTCAGGCGCTCTTCAGCGCGCGCCAGGGCTTGCTGGGCGCGCGCCACGTCGATTTCTTGCGCGCGCTCCGCCGTCTGCGCGAGCACAATCACGCGGCTCGGCAAGACCTCGGCAAAGCCCCAGCTCACGGCAAGGTAGTGCTTCGATCCCCCTCGCGTGTAAATGATCTCACCGGGGGCGAGCTCGGAAAGCAGCGGCGCATGGCCGGGCAGTATGCCCAGGTAGCCGCCCTTCCCCGGCAATGTGACGGAATCCACCAACTCGTGAACCACCTGCTGGTCGGGGGTCACCACTTCAAGTTGAATCTGGGTGGGAAGAGAATCTGCCATGCGATTGAGTCATTTGGTGATTGGGTGATTGAGTGAATGACCGACCGACGGGACTGCATCCCGCTCTCTTTCAATCACTCGATGTCATGCGGCGGCCTTCAGTTTCTCTGCCTTCTCGAGCGCTTCTTCGATGGTTCCGACCATGTAGAAGGCCTGTTCGGGGACGTCATCGTGCTTGCCTTCGAGCAACTCCTTGAAGCCGCGAATCGTGTCTTCGAGCTTGACATATTTTCCTTCCAGCCCCGTGAACTGCGCCGCGACGAAGAACGGCTGCGAGAGGAATTTCTGAATCTTGCGCGCTCGGCTAACGGTGAGCTTGTCCTCTTCGGAAAGCTCGTCCATGCCCAGGATGGCGATGATGTCCTGCAGGTCTTTGTACTTTTGCAGGATGGCCTTGACGGCGCGCGCCACGTTGTAGTGCTCTTGGCCCACAATGCGCGGATCAAGCACCCGCGAAGTGGAAGCGAGCGGATCAACCGCCGGGTAGATTCCGATCTCGACGAGTTGGCGCGAAAGCACGGTCGTGGCGTCGAGGTGCGAGAACGTCGTCGCAGGGGCCGGGTCGGTCAAGTCATCAGCGGGAACGTAGATGGCCTGCACCGAGGTAATCGAACCTTTGGTGGTGGAGGTGATGCGCTCCTGGAGTTCGCCCATTTCCGTCGAAAGATTGGGTTGGTAGCCCACTGCCGAGGGCATCCGTCCGAGCAGCGCTGAGACTTCCGAACCCGCCTGGGTGAAGCGAAAGATGTTATCGATGAAGAGGAGCACATCCTGTCCTTCCACGTCTCGGAAGTATTCCGCCACGGTCAGCCCGGTCAGGCCCACCCGCAGGCGGGCGCCGGGCGGCTCAGTCATCTGTCCGTAAATCAGCGCCGCTTTCGACTTCGACGGGTCGCCGGGCACAATGACTTTCGATTCCGTGAATTCCAACCAGAGGTCGTTGCCCTCGCGCGTCCGCTCGCCCACGCCAGAGAAGACCGAAACGCCGCCGTGCTTCATGGCCACGTTGTTGATCAGCTCCATGATAATGACGGTCTTTCCCACGCCCGCGCCGCCGAACAAGCCAGTCTTGCCGCCTTTCAAATACGGCTCGACCAGGTCCACGACTTTCAAGCCCGTCTCGAAAACTTCGAGCGAGGTGTTCTGCTCCTGGAGTTCGGGCGGGTGGCGGTGAATCGGCAGCCGCACATCGGAAACAATCGGGCCGAGCTTATCGACCGGCTCCCCGATCACGTTCATCACGCGGCCCAGAGTCGCCTTGCCGACCGGAATGGTGACGGGCTCGCCCAGGTCGATGGCTTTCATCCCGCGTACCATGCCGTCGGTGGGCTTCATGGCCACGCACTTGACGCGGCTTTCGCCGAGGTGCTGCTCGACCTCGGTGATCACATCGATCGGCTGGGGGGTGTCAAAACCTTCGGAGGTGATGCGCACCGCGTTGTAAATCGGCGGAAGATAGTCACCCTCGAAAGCCACGACGACCACCGGGCCGATGATTTCAACGACTTGTCCGACGTGCCTTTCTGCCATGTTGGATCCTTCGACTATAGGGCCGGGCCTCCGCCCGGCATGTTCGAGGTTAAAGAAGTGCCGCCCGGCAGGGCGGCGCTATACGCTTGCTGCGCCACTGACGATCTCGATGATCTCCTTCGTAATCGCGGCCTGGCGCACGCGGTTCAAATGCAGTGTAAGCATGTCCATCATTTCGGCCGCGTTGTTGGTGGCGGCATCCATCGCCGTCATGCGTGCCGCGAACTCGGCTGCCGTCGACTCGAGCAGGGCGCGGTAGACCTCGATCTCCACGTAGCGCGGAAGGAGCGACTGGAAGATTTCGGCCGGCGGCTCCTCGTAGATGTAGTCGATCAGGGCCTCACCTTTCCTGGGCTCCATCGGCTTGATGGGGAGATACCGCTCGAGGGTCAGGCGCTGGGTCAGAAGCGTCTTGGACTCGTTGTAGATGAAATCGACGGCATCGACCTGCTCCTTGGAATACAGGTCAATGATCTGCCGCGCGATCTCCCGCGCGTGACTGAAATCCAGGCGCGTGAAGATGCCGGTGTAGTCGCCAATCATCGCGACGGGGCGGCGGCGAAAGAAATCGCGTCCCTTGCGCCCCACGCTGATCATCGAGACCTGGCGCGCACGGTTCTCCTCCAGGTAATTCTGCGCGGCGCGAATCAGGTTGGCGTTGAAGGCGCCGCACAGTCCCTTGTCAGATGTGACGAGGACGAGAAGGACTTTCTCAATCGGCCTCTCCACAAGTAAAGGATGCAAGCGCTGTTCCGTACGCGCCGCGAGGCTGGCCAGCAATTCCAGCATCTGACGGGCATAGGGCCGGGCCTTGAAGACCCTCTCCTGCGCGCGTCGGAGGCGCGCGGCGGCCACCATCTTCATCGCCCGGGTGATCTGCTGCGTGCTCTTCACCGTGCGGATGCGGCGTCGGATGTCGAGAAGGGTCGGCATGCTACGGAATTCGCAACACCGAAGCGGCGGCCTTCTTCCGCTCCGCTTGGAACTTGGCTTTGAACTCGTCGAGCATCTTGCGCATCTCGATGCGCAGCGCCTCGTCGATCTGTTTCTTCGTCGCGAGTTGCCTGCCAACCGCCGGATAGGAGTCATCCATGAACTCGTAAAGGGCTTTCTCAAAGGGCAGGCAATCTTCAACCTCGAGGTCGTCCAGGTACCCGTTGGTTCCGGCAAAGATGATAACGATTTGCTTCTCCACCGGGATGGGCATGAACTGGTCCTGTTTGAGAATCTCCGTCAGGCGGCGGCCGCGATTGAGCTGTGCCTGCGTGGTCTTATCGAGGTCGCTGCCGAACTGGGCAAACGCGGCGAGTTCTCTAAACTGCGCGAGCTCGAGTCGCAGGGTCCCCGCCACCTGCTTCATGGCTTTGATCTGGGCATTCCCGCCGACGCGCGAAACCGAGATTCCGACGTTCATCGCCGGCCGGATGCCGGCGTTGAACAGGTCCGCTTCCAGATAGATCTGACCGTCCGTAATGGAAATAACGTTCGTCGGGATGTAGGCGGAAACGTCACCTGCCTGAGTTTCGATGATGGGGAGCGCCGTGAGCGAGCCGCCGCCGAGGTCCATGCCCAGCTTGGCCGCGCGCTCGAGCAAGCGGGAGTGCAGATAGAACACGTCGCCGGGATACGCTTCCCGGCCCGGGGGGCGGCGCAGCAGCAGGGAAATCTCGCGATATGCGACGGCGTGCTTGGAAAGGTCGTCATAGATGCACAGCGCATGCCGGCCGCGATCGCGGAAGTATTCGCCCATGGCGCAGCCGGCGTAGGGCGCGATGTACTGCATGGGCGCGGGATCGGAAGAGCCGGCTTCGACGACAATGGTGTATTTCATCGCATCGTATTCTTCCAGGGTCTTGATGACCTGCGCGATGGTCGAGCGTTTTTGGCCAATCGCGACGTAGATGCAAATGACGTCCCCGCCGCGTTGGTTCAGGATGGTGTCCAGCGCGATGGCGGTCTTTCCGGTCTGACGGTCGCCGATGATGAGTTCGCGCTGCCCCCGCCCGATGGGAATCATCGAGTCGATGGCCTTGAGGCCGGTCTGGAGGGGTTCGCGCACGGGCATGCGCTCGACGACCCCGGGCGCCAGGCGCTCGATCGGGTTGTAAGTTTCCGTGAGGATCGGCCCCTTCCCGTCGGTGGGACGACCGAGCGCATCCACCACTCGGCCGATCAGCGCCTCACCTACGGGCACGGACATGATGCGCTCGGTGCGCCGGACCGTATGGCCTTCCTTGATGCGCGTGTAGTCGCCCAACAGCACGGCGCTGACCTGATCTTCCTCCAGGTTCAGGGCCAGGCCCGCCACCCCATGGGGGAGATCCAGAAGTTCTCCCGCCATGACTTTTTCCAGCCCGTAGATGCGCGCCACTCCGTCGCCCACGGAGGTGACCGTGCCTACTTCGCTGACCGTCACGCTGCGGTCGTAGTTCTCGATCTGCTCGCGAATGATTCGGGTGATTTCGTCAGCTCGAATTTGTGCCATCGTCCCGCCTGGGGAGCAGCAACCTATGATCGCCGCTACAACTACCGCGCCATCAGCCTCCCGCGTATGCGCTGCAAGTGGCCGCGCACAGAACCATCATAAACCGTGCTGCCGATCTGGGCCGTAACTCCACCCAGCAATTCCGGCGCAACTTCGAATTCTGCTTCCACCCGCTTCCGGGTAACGGTTGCAAAGCGCGCCGCGAGAATCTCGCGCTCGGCCGGCGAGAGCGCGGTGGCGGAGGTGATTCGCACTCGGGCGATCCCCATTCGCTCCCTCACAATCTTTCCGAAGGCCTCGATGATATCGTCCAGCAACCCCAGCCGGTAGTTCGCCAGCAGGACGCGGAAAAAGTTCGCCAGCGTGACCGAAGTCCCCAGGCGCGCCAGAACGGCTTCCAGGACTCGGGTCTTCTCGGACACAGAGATGGCCGGACTCTTCAGAAGTTCACGCAGCTCTGGGCTGTCGCGAAAAACCTCTGCGAAGGCTTGAAGGTCCTCCTGGGCTCGGCGGTAGTCGCCGGTTCGCCCTAGGACATCCGCCAACGCCCGCGCATATCGATTGGCTATTGCCCTGGCCATGGCGTTCTCAGTTCAGAGCGGAAAGTTGGGAGGCGGCAGGAGTGCTACAACCCACGCTCCTTCTTTTAATGTCAACGGCATACTGTGCGCTGTTCACTCGCCACACTGGACTCTCCGCTCCTAACGGCCTTTCCCCAGCCGTTCCACGAACTGGCTCACCAGATGCCTCTGCTTGGCGTCATCCATGCGCTGCGCGACCAATGCCGCCGCCAGGTCGACGGCCTGCGCGGCCGCGTAGAGTCGCAGTTCGAGCCGCGCCTGCTTGCTGGCGACGTCCATTTGAACGCGCACCGACTCCATCATCTTTTCGGCTTCTTGCGCGGTCGCCTGCTGCAGCCGTGCATGCTCCTCTTCCATTTCTTTCAGGGCCGCGGCCCGGAAAGCGGCCATCGCCTCCTCCAAGTGCTGGAGCTTCTGTTCGACCGCCTTCAGTTGTTCTTCCGCCGCGTTGAGCGCCTTGCGCCCCTCCTCGAGACCCCTCCGGATGGATCCGGTACGTTCGGTGAAGAACTGCGCCAAGGGTTGGCGAAGAACATATCCCAGCCCCGCCACCAGAAGGGCGAAGTTGAACCAACGGTAGAGGGGTGAAGGTCCGTGCGACTCGCGCGCCCCTTTCTCCGATGCCGCGTCTTCGGACGAATAATCCGATGCCAGGGCGCTGTCGCAAACTGCCCCCATTCCACCCGCGAGGCAAAGAGAGAGAAGCACGACCCATGTCCACCAGGCAAGGCGCTTCAATGGACCCTCCCCGGCTCCACGGATGAGCCGCTGTCCAGCAGGGAAGTGGCAATCTCGTCGGCCAGCGCCTGGCACGTGATGGTCAATTCTGCTTTGACTCGCTCGACTTCCGCCGCCAGCTCGGTGCGCGCCTTCGCCAGACTCGCCTCCGCCTCAAGGCGGGCTTTTTGCAGCGCCTCCTCACGTTTGGCGAGCGCGCGCTTCCGTTCGGTCTCGCGCTGGCGGTAGACCTCCTGCCGGACGGCCTGGAAGGCGGCCTCGTACTCACGCGACCGCGTCTCCGCCAATGCGGCCTGTTCACGGGCTCGCGCAAGCGCCCCCACGGTTCGCGTTTCCCGCTCGTTCAGGACTTCCATGAGCGGCCGGAAGAACAGGCGGTCGAGAATAAACATGAGCAGGAATACCAACACGGCGGTCGGGAGGGCTTGGAGAAAAAGATGCCCTAGCTGACTGAGGATGTGTCCCATGCGGTGTGGTCAGGCTTACCCACAGTAATCCGTTGAATTACAAAGACTAAACAACTTAGCACGGCATTTTGCCAAGTGTCAAGAATGGCGGCGCTTGTGGGACTGTCCAGCAGTTCTGTTGAAAGTCGGATTGAGGGTGCTTCGGATCACGTTGAACTCCTCAGGCGTGAGCCTGTTCACAAGCCAAGATAAAGCAGCCAAGGATGTGCTCACTCTGCGCCGGGTCGACGCAGCCGGGGAAGCGGCCGAGGTAGCGGCGCAGATG
>Ga0073934_10003122_pt1 | contig 31559 bp, 27 predicted proteins | sample LarsenN4metaG_FD_76834 | JGI IMG/M metagenome (GOLD analysis project Ga0073934, IMG submission 76834) | Hot spring sediment bacterial and archeal communities from British Columbia, Canada, to study Microbial Dark Matter (Phase II) - Larsen... ...
CCCCGCCAAGCGCCGCAAACGTCATCTGCCGCATCGAAAACCCCGTCGACCATGAATGTCCCAATCAGGGTGGACTGCTTCGCCCGCTTCGGGAATCCTCGGACTTGTTCAGAGTGTCCCTAATATGCGCCTGGGGCGACACACTCCTCAAGAGGAGTAAGACTGGGATTGATGGACGACAAAGACTGCAAACTTTCTTTGGCGCGCGTCCTGCGTTGAGCAGCCAGTACGCTGATGGGAGGCAGCGTGTGATGTGTCTAGGAGGTAAGCCAAGACACCCGAATCCACGTCGTCCTCTCAAACCGGAAGAAAAGGAGTTCACTCCCTATCGATGGAGTTCGACCGCATCTATTCCGCAGCAATGAGGCCGTCGTGGCGCAGCAGGTCGGCGGCGTAGGCTGCCGCGGCCAACACGTCGTCGCGCTTCAGCTCGGGATATTGCGCAGTGATTTCATCTGCTGAGAGGCCCGCCGCTAACCTGCGCATGATCACTTCCACGCTGATGCGAGTGCCCCTGATGCAGGGTTTGCCCATCAGAATGGCCGGGTCGCGGGCGATGCGCTCGTGGGTCATGCGCCGCAGCTTATCATACCGAGCAACTGAGCGCATCCGCTGAAGTCTTGTTGAAAACCGTCTTGACGGGCCGCCGGGCACGGACGATTGCTCCGCGTAAGAGGGGGAGAGCACCACCATGGCCCAAGTCGGCTACGTCTGTCTCGGCACCAACGACTTCGATCGCGCCTGCGCGTTCTACGATGCGCTCACCGCCGAGCTCGGCGGCAAGAAGCTGTTTCCGACGCCGCAAGGCGTGATGTACCGCCTTGGCGCAGGGCCGATGATCATGGTCACGCGTCCCTACAACGGCGAAGCGGCCCATCCCGGCAACGGCACGATGCTCGCCATCAATGTCGACACGAAGGAAGACGTCGCGCGCATTCACGCCAAGGCGCTCGAACTCGGCTGCACAAACGAAGGCGATCCGGGCCCGCGCGGCGCATTCGGCGAGTTCGCCTATTTCCGCGATCTCGACGGCAACAAGCTCGCCGTGTTCTGGACCGAGCGGCAGAAGAGATAGGCTGTAGCGCAGGGTCTCACGCGCATTCCGTTATCGGTTATCATGAATAGGCATCGATCACCGAACCGCGTTCACTTCCCCACCCAGCCGGGCGTTTCGTAGTCAGGGATGAAATATCCAAGCAGCGCCGGCTCCGACCAGCCCTGATAGATGAACCACGCGCCCGTCGCGATGACGCCCAGCCCGGCAAGCCGCGCTGCATGGCCCATGAACACGCGCGAACTCCAGCGATCGCTCTGCATCATGCGCCCTGTCGCGACTGCTGTAAGCCCCCACAGAATGAACATGCAGCCGATCACGCCTTGCGGCGAAAAGCCGAGCGCGACGCCGCCCGCCACGCCGACGATCGCGGAAAGGTTGCCGAGGATGTTCGAGGCCCAATAGTCCGAGCGGCGCACGTCACGCGCATCCGCGACCCCTTCGCGGCGCGCCAGCACGGGATCGGCGCCGGGACCGCTCTCGTTCACCAGGCGCCCGTCCACGGCGCCGTGACTCTTCGGCGCGCTCACGCCCGTCTTGCGCGCTATCGCGCGCAATTCCTCGACCAGCGCGTTCTGCTCAGGCGAAGGCGGCCGGCGCGAGGCCGGCGTTTCCATCGCAGCGCTCGCTGCGGCGCGTTTGCCAAAGGACATTCGATCGTCTCCGGCCGTGCCTCCCAACACCGTACCGCCGAGCGCTGAAAGCCGCGTGAAGGCGAACGCGTCATCTTGGTTACCGACGTCTTATCCGCTCACGCTGAAAATAGGGGGATAGCCGCCCCCTCTATCCACGCGCCTTCGCCGCTAGGCGGTTGAAAACAAACACGTTCGCAAATTCCAATCCGACTGGGTGGAAGCTCGGCGATAATCGCGCCCATGCACACCTATCGCCCCATCGTCACCAAACATCGCCTGCGCCGAGATATTCTTTGGGCGCTGGCGATGCTGTCGTGGCTGTGGGCGGTGCTGTTCGGCAATCTGACGCCAAGCCTGCGCCAGCTGGCGCAGCGCATCGAAGCGTTCTCGCTCGACAATCTCGCGCGGCTCGTGCGCGATCTCCTCATCGTGCGCGCTTTGCACATCGCCGGGCCGCCGCCGCGGCGCGGCCGCCTTCATTATTGGCGCTACGGACGCTCTCTGCGCCGGCGCCATTTCGTGCGCTCGCTGCTGGGCGCCAAGCTGCGCCGGCAATTCCGCCACAAGGACCTCGCCACACGCATCGCGCAGCTGATCGCGCTGCTGCGCCATCTCGATACGCATGCTGCCCAGCTCGCGCGCCGCATGCGCCGGCTTTATCGCATCTGGCGCACCACGCCCCCCATCGCGCCCTGCGCGCTCCTTCTGGCGCCGCCGGCGCTCTCGCCGGCCGCGTGCGACAGCTCCTGACGACGCAACACGCCCTGTTTGAAATCTCGCCGCGACGAAGCCGCTTCGCCGCGAACGTCTGCGCACGCCTTTCACGGCGTTGGCGCGGGCTCTTGCTTTTCCTCATCGCCTTCCATCGCGCGGCGGAACAGCTCTTCCAGCGGATTGCGCGGCCGCTCTTGCTCGGAGGGATCAGCGGCAGGCGCGGGCGCATCGCCACTCGGCGCAGGCGCTCCGGCCGCTTCCGGCGTGGCCGCCGGTGCGCGACCGAACAGCGCTTCGCCCAGCCGCGCCAGCGGGCTTCCTTCCTCCTGCCGCCCGAGGATGTCGCGCAGCTGGTTCTGCACGACGTCCTCCAGCGCCGGTCGGAAGCTCACGTTTGCCCAGGGTCCTGACGCGCGGAACGGAATGCCGAGCCCGGCGACCCCGGCGTCGCCGCCCTGGCCCTCGATCGAGCGCACCGCCCGCGGCACAAGGCGCATGTCGATGGTCTGGGCGCCGATATTGATGAGGCCCGCGCCCTCGAGCCGCACGAACGGATTAAGCAGGCGCAGGTTCTCGGTCGCAGCCACGCCATCGGCCACAGCAAAGCTCGCGCTGAGTTCGGCGAAATCCGTCGCGCCGCCGCCCGACGACATCGCCTGGCCAGACACCACCGACTGGATCGTCCGCGCCACCTGCGCCAGGTTCACGCCCTTCCATTGCCCATCATTGAAAGCGAACGATGCGTTGCCGCGCAGACTGCGCATGATCGCCGCCTGCGACGGGCCGGCGCCCACCAGCGACGCGCGCAGCGTGCCGCGCCCAGCGATCTTGTCGAATCCGATCGCATCGCGCAGCAGCGGCTCCGCCTGCACGTTCTCTGCATTAAGTTCGATCGCCAGCCGCGGCACGGCGCCCGATCCGTCGGCGATCAATCGGCCTGTCCCGCTGCCGCCGTATAAAGAAAGCCGCGTCAGCCGTGCGTCCGCCGCGCCGTTGGCGATCCTGAGCGCCATCTCGACCGCGGAAAAATCCATGCGCTGGAAACGCAGCGCGGCCACGCTCAGCGCCAGATTCGCATCGAGCGCGCGCAACCCCGTAAAATCGATCGGATCGTTGCTCCAGCCCTGGTTCACCGCAACGCCGCCAGCGTCCGCGCCTTGGGCCGGTGCGGGCAAGTATGTGTTGAGATCGATGCGCGGGGTGCTCAGCGCCCCGTCGATACGCAACCGCTCGTTCTCCTGCGCGACGATGTTAAGGCGTCCGCTCGCCTCGATATCGTCCAGCCTGAAACGCGCCTCATTGAGCGCTGTGGTCTCGCCGGCGCGCGCGAGCTGCGCTGTGGCTTCGAACGCGCCGAAGCCGCCTCCATCCGCCATCGGCGCCCCGATCCAGGCGAGCAGGCGGCGAAGGCTCGGTCCGCGCATTTCGATCGCGCCGGCCAGCGCGCCATTCTCGGCATTGAACTGCCCATCGAAACTGCCGCTCAGCGCGTCCGAGCGCACCTCAGCGCGGATCGGCGTTTCGCCTTTTTCCATCACCGCGCGCGGCGAGCCGATCGTGCTGTCCACGCTCACCCGCTCGCCGCGATAATCGAACGCGGCGCTAAGATCGGCCGCTCGGTCGAGAGATCGCAGCGCAAGGCGCGCGTCCACATCCTCCAGCGTCAGCGGGGGTTCGCCCTCCGCGCCCTGGAAGGTGATGAGGCTGTCGTTCAGCTGCACGTCGTCGAGGCGCAGATCTTCGAGCGTAGGCTGCTCTGCATCCTCCTCTGTCGGAAACGTCCAGTTCGTGCTGCCATCCTGCTTCGCGCGCAAACGGACTTCCGCCCCGTCGAAGATGAGTCGCTTCACGCGCACCTCGCCCGACAGCAGCGGAAGCAGCGCCACCGCGAACACAATGCGGTCAGCGGCGATGAAGGGGGCTTCCGCAGCCTCTGCGCCGCCGCGTCGCGCGACTTCGTCGAACCCCTCGGGATTGGAAAGCGAAACGTTGTCGACGGAAAATCCCAGCGCCGGCCAGAGCGTGATGTCGATGTCCTCGCCAAGCACCAGCTCGCGGCCAGTGGCTTCCTCGATGCGGCGCTCGGCTTCACGCGCCGCCAGCTCCTTGGGAAAGAAAACGACGAACAGCGCGGCCGCAAGCATCACCACGCCCGCGGCAACGCCCGCGCCGATGCCGATCAGCTTCCAGTTGAGTTTCATCCAGGCGCCTCCACCGCCAAGTCTAGCCAAGCCCCGCCCGCGGCGAAACCGAGCCTTTGCCCGCACTGTGCCCATGGGCTATTGCGCCTGAAATGGGCGGCTTTCTTTCTTCACTGTTCGCCGAGATGGGCGCGCGCCGCCGTCGCCTGCGGGCCGCGCTCGGCGACCGCGGGCAGGGGCTTGTGGAATTCCTCGTGCTGGGCGGCCTCGCCGTGGGCTCGCTCGGACTTTTCGTCCGGGACTGGATGCCCGCCGCTGCGCCCTGGGGCTTTGCGCTGCCGGTGGTGTTCGTGCTCGGCTACATCCTCATCGAAGCGCGGCGGCAAGCCTCGCTGCGCATGGCTGACGGCAATTCCGATGTCGACGACGAAGGTCGAACCGCCTCGGATCGCACAGCGTCCGGCTACGACTGGCTCGTGTTGCTGTGGTCGTTCGCCTGTGCGCTCGCGGGCGCGGCGGCGTTCGTGATCGCATACACGTCGCAGCCGCCGCCCAATCAGGAAGAAGAGATTTGGACGCCGCCGGAAAGCTCGGTGTCTGTCGACATCTCGCCTTGATCGGCGCGATGAATGATCGCTGCGGTGAGCCGCGGGAGGGAATACGTGACGACCAGCACCATATCGGGCCTGATCCCACGCGGATCGCTTGGCCTGAAGCTTCTGCTTGTCTGTCTGCTCGTGCTGGCGATGGGCATTCCGCTTTTAGTGGTGGGCGCGCTGGTCGCCGAGCGGCAGAGCCGCGCGAACCAGGTGACGGCCGAGATCGGCGCTCTCGCAGGCGGCTCGCAGGTGGTCGGCGGACCCATGCTGCTCGTGCCGTATGAGCGGACTGTGGAGATCACGGACGATCAGAACCGCGTCACGCGGCGCGTCGATCGCGGCACGTTCGTGATCTTCCCTGAAACGGGCTCCGCGGACGCGACCCTGACCGTGGAGAATAGGCGCCGCGGAATCTATCGCGCCGCTACATACAGATCTGTGACCGACTTCGACGCCAGTTTTGCTCCCGCCGAAGCGGTTCAAGGCGTCGATCCGTCGTACCGTTTCGATTGGACTCAGGCGCGCATCGTGATGTTCGTCAGCGACAGCCGCGCCATCCGCAACGCGGCGGAATTGCGATTTGGAGATGGAACGACCGCGACGCTCGAGCCAATCTCCGATCTGAGCGTCGCCGCGCCGGCCCAGGATTATTCGCGTCCCGGCGTCTATTCCAGCACGACCGCGCCCATCGCCGCCGGCATGCAGGCTTTCGCCGCGCCGGCGCGGTTCACTGGCGGTCCGGCTGACTTCACCGTCGAGACGCGGCTGGAACTGGGCGGCGCACAGCGCTTCTCGATCGCCGCCTTTGCACAAGACACAACAGCCGCAATCCGCGGCGACCGCAGCGATGCCCGCGCCGAAGGCTACTTCCAGTCTGACGAGGCCCTAGAGTTTACGGAGGAAGGCTTTGCCATCTCCTGGCGTGTGCCCTTCGTAGCGCGCGGCGTCGAAAAAGCCGCCGATCTCGCCAGCTTCAACCTGGGTCTGGCCGCCCAGCGCGACATGGCCGTCTCCTTCGTCGCGGCCGACGACATCTACACCGGCGTGTTCCGTGCGGTGCGCTACGGCATCATGTTCATCGGCATCGTCTTCCTCGCGACTTTGATTTTCGAAGCCGTAAGCGGGCGCAAGGCGCACCCGGCGCAATACATCCTCGTGGGGCTCGCGCAGTGCGTGTTCTATCTGCTGCTTCTGTCGATGACGGAAATCATGGGCTTCACGCCGGCTTTCCTCACTGCCGCTGCCGCAACCGTGGGTCTGCTCGCCTACTATGCCGGGGCCTCGTTTAAATCCGCGGCTGTCGGCATTCGTGCGCTTGCCGGCCTCGCGGCCCTCTATGCCGCCATGTACGTGCTGATGACGCTGGAGGACTTTGCCCTGTTCGCCGGCTCCGTGGTTGCCTTCATCGTCATCGCCGCCACCATGATCGCCACGCGTCGGATTGACTGGTACGGACGCGCCGCCGCGCCGGCGTCAAATGCCGAATAGTTCTAGAGCTGTGCGCGCACCGCATCCTCGGCAGACCGGATGGTGTCGCTCTGAATCGCTGTCGCGAAGCGGATTTTATCCCCGCTGCCTGCGAACCAAGCATAGCCCAGCCAGGGTTCAACGTGGAGTGCAAGTTCGCGGACGCCGCCTTCCCAAATGACGGTGCCGTCCTCGTCGCGAACGCACACTTGCGTGACGCCGCGCACGCGGCAACGGTATCCGGTTTCGAAGCTGAACCGGCTCGCCCAGTCGGCTGGGGACCACTCCGACGACGTCCGGCTCGGTCCTTCGCGCACGATGCCGCTTGCTCGCCGTGGTCTCCCGCGCCGTCGTTCGATGGCTTTCGAAAGCTCTTCAGCCGACCAGTCGCCCATGGGGTTCTCCTGCCGAAGTCGAAACTAGCTTCGTTGCGGCCTGCTGTCGCTTGACGCAGGTAACGGCGCTCGCCATCACGCGAGCATGGTCGAACTTACGCTGCCACAGAATTCGAAGGTCCGCTCGGGCAAACGCCACAGGGCCAAGCTGGGCGCCAAGCGCGTGCGCACGTTCAAGGTTTATCGCTACGATCCGGAGACGGGCGAAAATCCGCGCTGGGACATCTACGAGGTCGATCTCGACAGCTGCGGCCCCATGGTGCTGGACGCGCTGATTGCCATCAAGAACGACGTTGACTCGACGCTCACTTTCCGCCGCTCATGCAGGGAAGGCATCTGCGGTTCGTGCGCGATGAACATTTCCGGTCGCAACACGCTGGCCTGCACCAAGGGCATGGATGACCTCCCGGCGGGCACGATCACGATCTCTCCGCTGCCTCACCAGCCGGTGATCAAGGACCTGGTTCCTGATCTTTCGAACTTCATCGCCCAGTACGCTGCGATCCAACCTTACCTGCAGACCCAGACCCCCGAGCCCGACGGGGAGTGGCGCCAGAGTCCCGAAGAGCGCGCCAAGCTCGACGGACTTTATGAGTGCATCCTTTGCGCGTGCTGCTCGACATCTTGCCCGTCCTACTGGTGGAATTCGGAGCGCTTCTACGGGCCGGCGGCGCTGCTGCAGGCCTATCGCTGGATCGCCGACAGCCGCGATGAAATGCAGGGCGAGCGACTCGACGCGCTCGAAGATCCCTTCAAGCTATATCGCTGCCATACCATCATGAACTGCGCTCAGGTCTGCCCGAAGGGACTGAACCCAGCCAAGGCCATCGCCGAGATCAAGAAGGCGATGGTGGAACGGAAGCTTTAGCGGGGAACCCCGCATCGACTTTGTGCGTTGCCGCCAGTTACCCGTCTGCCGGGGGAGTGCGCGGTGAGCAACATTGCGGAGCCTCGAGGGCGTACAGGGCCGCGAGAGGCGCACAATTACAAAGACTTGCTCGATGTTTTTCCGGCTGCCGTCTATGTGACCGACGCCGACGGGCGCGTTACGTTTTTCAATCGCGCCGCGGAGGAATTGGCCGGCCGCACGCCCCAAATAGGTATTGACCGGTGGTGCGTGACCTGGCGGCTCTACGACGCCAGCGGCGCTCCGATATCGCTCGAAGACTGCCCGATGGCGCAGACGCTGAAGACTGGCGTGCCGGTCCGCAACGTCGAGGTCATCGCCGAACGTCCGAGCGGCGAGCGCGTGCCGCTGATGCCATTCCCCACGCCGCTAAGAGATCCCGCCGGCAATCTTGTTGGGGCGGTGAACATGCTGGTCGATCTCAGCGCGCTCAAAAACGCCGAGCGCGACAGTTCGAGACGCGCAGATGAGCAGGCCGCGCTCTACCGCTTCACCGATCGCCTTTATCGGGCCGAGAGCGAGACGGACGTCTACGATGCGGCCCTGGACGCCATCCTCTCGGCGCTGCGCTGCAGCCGCGCCTCCATTCTCCTGTTCGACGACGCGGGCGTGATGCAATTCGTCGCTGCGCGCGGCTTGTCGCAAGAGTATCGGGGCGCGGTGACAGGGCACAGCCCCTGGAAGCGCGGCGAACCACAACCCCATCCGATTCATATCGAAGACGTCGCGGCAGCTGAGCTTCCTGGCGAGCTTAAGGCGACAGTGCTCGCCGAAGGCATCGGCGCGCTCGCGTTCATTCCACTGGTGGCGGACGGCGGCGTGATCGGGAAATTCATGGCGTATCACGATGCGCCGCATGTGTTTTCCGAAGAGGAGCTGGAGCTTGGCCTCACCATTGCACGGCATCTTGGTTTTGCGGTGGAACGCGAGCGTGCGCGCGCCTTCCGTCAGCAGGCTGAGATGGATCTGCGCCGGAGCAAGGAACGGCTGGACCTGCTGTTCGATCGCGCGGGCATCGGCATGGTGCTGATGGGCGGCGATTGCGTTATCGCCCGCTCGAACGCAGCGTTCTCGAAGATAACGGGACGCGCCCCCGAAAAGCTCATCGGTCAAAGCTGTCTTGATTTCACGCACCCCGACGACCTCGAGGCGAACCGCCACGCCGCGGCGGCAATGGCCGAAGGGGCCGGGCCAATCAGTTTCGAAAAGCGCTACTTGCGGCCGGATGAATCGGAAATCTGGGTGCGCATCACGCTGTCCAAAGTCTCCGACAATCAGATCCTCGCGGTGGTGGAGGACATCAGCGAGCGGCGCGCCTCAGAAGAACGGCAGCGCAAGAGTGACGCAGAATTCCGCACGCTCGCGGACAACATGCACCAGATGGCCTGGATGACGACGGCGACTGGTGAGCGCTATTGGTACAATCAACGCTGGCTCGACTATACCGGCAAGAGCCTCGACGAGGTAAAGGGCTGGGGCTGGAAGTGCGTCCACCATCCCGATTACTACGAGCGCGTTCTGGCGAGTTATAAGCGCGCCATGGAAACGGGCCAGCCCTGGGAGGAAACTTTCCCGCTGCGCGGAAAAGACGGTCAATACCGGTGGTTTCTAACGCGTGCGCTGCCGATTCGCGACGAACGCGGAAAGGTGGTCCGCTGGTTCGGAACGAACACCGATATCACCGAGCGCCTGCAGGCGGAAGAGCAGCGCACACTGCTGATCAATGAGCTCAATCACCGCGTCAAGAACACGCTGGCGACGGTCCAGTCGCTCGCCATGCAGACGCTGCGCGAAGGCGAGCAAAGCAAAGACGCCCTGACGTTGTTCAGCTCGCGTCTTGCCGCACTCTCGCGCGCGCACGACATCCTGACGCAGGAAAACTGGCGCGGCGCCCAGCTGCGCCAAGTGGTCGCCCAATCGGTGGCGCCCTTCTGCACAAGCGGGCGAATCGATCTCGGCGGCCCTGAAGCGCGGGTCACCCCAAAGCAGGCATTGGCGCTGACGATCGCTCTTCACGAGTTGTGCACCAACGCCATGAAATACGGCGCACTCTCCAATGACGCCGGCCGCGTCACGCTCGCGTGGTCAACCGAGCAGGGCAGGCTGCACATGAACTGGCGCGAGCACGGCGGGCCGCCTGTCACGCCGCCTACCCGCGCCGGCTTCGGCACACGCCTCATAGAACGCGGCCTTGCCAAGGACCTAGGCGGGGAAGCGCGTATCCTTTATCTTCCCGCCGGGGTGATTGCACAAATGTGTACGCCGCTGGAAGCACGTGAATAGGTGAGGGTCATGGCCCAAGGCGCCAAATTGAAAGTGCTCATCATCGAGGACGAGTCCATCGTCGCGATGATGATCGAGGACTTGATTGTGGACATGGGCCACGAGGTCGTGGGCACGGCCGGCCGTTTGGAGCAGGCCCTTTCCCTCGCGCAGGAGACGGCGGTCGATTTTGCCATCGTCGACGTAAACCTCAACGGAGAACACACCTATCCCGTCGCCGAGGCGCTGAAGACGCGCGGCGTCCCGTTCGTTTTCGCCACCGGGTACGGCGCCTCCGGCCTCAAGGACGAGTGGAAGGGCAGCGCCGTGCTGCAGAAACCCTTTCAGCCGGAAGAACTCGCGCGCGCCATCGGCGCGGTCGCAGCCAAGTAATCACGAAACCGGCGTTCGCCCCGGTGTCCAATCGTAGAGCGGCCGCGTGCGTCCATCGTCGAAACGCACGCCGTGCGGCGCGATAAGCAGTCCTGGCCGCGTTGGCTGCCCAATGACAGAAAGCGCAGCTATGCCGTGAACGTTCGCCGGCAGCACTTCGCCAGGCTCGCTCACGCCATTGCCGTTTTCGTCTCGCCAAAGCGAAAGCCCCATCAGCTCATCGCCGGCAAGTTCGCCGTCCCGGTTGGCGTCGAGCGCGCGCAATGCTTCAAAACCGTCAGCCCAAACTGAGCTCCACGCGCGTTGGCCAATCATGTCGGACGGCGAGCGAACCTCGCCGCGCCACTCCGGATCCCATACCAGCCAACCGGCGTCTGGCGTCAATGAGTCCTGTTGGACTACCAGCTGCTCGAACGGCACGTCGGCGAGCGGCGCTACGATCCTGCTGGTGACTTGCGGCGGGCCGGCTTGCGGGACGGCGGCCGCGCTCAAGGCCAGCCCTGCCCACACCGCCATCGCCAATGTCCGGGCGCGCATGGAGTTTCCCTCCGCTGTCCGCCCCTCGCGACGCTATCCTTGCACCGCGTCGCCTCGTTCGTCCATGGCCAAGTTTTCACAAATTCGAGGGCGCCCATCAGCCGAGCCTTGGCGGCGGGTCTCGCACAGGACACTCCGGCCCCTCCGGATCGAAAGGCGCGTCACGCTCATGCGGCAGCACCCTTTCGGTATAGTATTTGAGCTTGCGGATGACGCTCGTCGCCTCGCCGCTCGCATGCTCGGGCGGAATGAGGGGGCCGAAGGTGAGTTTGTACGTCTTGCCTTGCTTATTCAGAAGTTCATGGAAGAGAGTGATATCGCGCAACTCGCCCGAAAATTTTGCGAAGGTGTGAAACCAGAAGGAGTACGGCCCGCTCATATGCACGGGCAGGATCGGCAGTTCATACTTGCGCGCAAGGCTCGCCGCCGTTGGCATCCACTCTGGATCCAGCAACATGCCGTCGCGCATGCGCGCGAGGCGGCCTGCGGGGAAGATCACGATCGGCCTGCCCTGCTCGATCGCGGCGTCTGTCATCTTCAGCGTTAGGCGCGTGCGCTCCCGCGTGCGTTTCGCCAGCACCCATTCGACCGGGATCAGCACTTCGTCGAAGCGCGGGCACACCCGCATCGCATCGGAGTTCGCATAGAACAATGCATCAGGCCGGTGTGGCCTGATCGCGTCGTACATCGCAACGCCATCGGTGATTCCGGTGGGATGGTTCGACAAGAGCAGGAAAGGCCCGGTCTTCGGCAGGCGCTCGATCCCGGCGATCTCCAGCTTTACCGAGAGCAACTCTGACACCGAGTCCAGCGCTTCGCGCCCGCTCATCGGCGCGATCTGGTCGGCCATGCGAATGGCCTTCTTATAGTTCAGCACCGCGTATAGCGCGGGCCTGACAACCGGCCAAAGCGGTCCGCTGGAAAGCTTCGGCGCGCGCTCTTCAATCAGCACGTCGACGATATGCTTTGCCCCCGCGTCGCGCGCGGGCGCCGCTGCCTCGGACAGTTGCTCGGCCTGCGATTCGGCTCGCATGACTGGAAAAAAGCACGTCGGCCGGGGGGCCGCTAGATGGAGCAGCTTGCCTTGTGCCAAAAGCGCGGCTCTTTAGCGCTCGATGTCATCGCCCTTGGCCGCTTACCGCCAGCGCCTCGCCGAAGGCGAGCTCCAGCCTGATGACGATCAGCAGCGCGGAGCCGAACGGCTCGACCGTCTGGCCCGCGAACTTTCGCGCCGGCGCCCCGGCGGCTGGCTGCGCAGGGCCGAGCCGCCGCGCGGCGTTTATCTTTGGGGGCCTGTGGGGCGCGGCAAGTCGATGCTGCTCGATCTCTTCTTCGAAACCGCGCCTGTCGGAAAGAAGCGGCGCGTCCACTTTCACGAGTTCATGCAGGCGCGACATGCTTTTCTTCGCGAGGCGCGTGCGCGCGGGGCAGGGCAGGATCAGCTGATCGCCGATGCAGCCAAACAGGTCGCCGAAGAGGCGCAGCTGTTGTGTTTCGACGAACTGCAGGTCACTGATATCGCCGACGCGATGATCCTTGGCCGTCTGTTCGAGCGGCTGTTCGCGGAGGATGTCGTTGTCGTCGCCACCTCCAATCGCCCGCCAGACGATCTCTACAAGCACGGGATCAACCGCCAGCTGTTCATGCCGTTTATCGCTCTCATCAAGCGTGAGCTGGATGTTGTCGAGATTGCCGGTCCGCAGGACTTTCGCCTCAAGCAGCTGATGGCCGCGCCGGTTTATTACATGCCGCTCGGGCCCGCTGCGGACGAGGCGATGGAGCGCGCCTGGCGCCGGCTCACGGCAGGCGCCCATGCACAGTCGGTCACGCTCGATGTCGGCGGCCGAACCTTGCGCGTCGAACGCGAAGCGGCGGGCGTGGCGCGCTTCTCGTTCAACGAGCTCTGCGCGCGGGCCCTCGGCCCGGCGGATTATCTTGAAATTGCTGAGCGCTTCCACACCGTGCTGCTTCAGGACATTCCGCGCATGACGCCTGCGATGCGCGAGGAGGCGGCGCGCTTCCGCACTTTGATTGACGCGCTCTACGAAGCGAAGGTGAAGTTGGTCGCCAGCGCCGACGCGCAGCCGCACGAGCTTTATCCGGCCGGCGACCAGAGCTTCGAGTTCGAACGCACCGCCTCGCGCCTCATGGAAATGCGCAGCGAGGCGTATCTCGCGCTCCCACGGCGGGACGCGGAGTGGAAAAGCGGGCTGGCGGATTAACGCCGCTCCCCCTCGATGGGGGAGCTGTCCCGCGCAGCGCGACTGAGGGGGTGGCGAACACCGTCCCTCCCAGGCGGTATCGCGCCCCGATACACGTTAGACTGCCCCTCCCGATCGAGGGGAGGGGCGAGTCCTCAACTCATAGGATTGGCCGGCGGGGGCGGATCGGGCAAGGGAATGAATTCCTGATTGTCGGCGTCCGGCAGTTTCATGCGCCCGGCGCGCCAATCCGCTTTCGCCTGCTCGATGCGGTCTTTCGAGGAGGAGACAAAATTCCATTCGATGTAACGAGGGCCGAGCGGTTCTCCGCCGAGCAGCATCACTGTGGCGCCGCGTTCGCTGCGCACAACGGCCGCCGAGCCGGGCGCGAACACAATCATCTGCCCGGCGCGGTACGTCGCGTCCTCGCATTCGACTTCGCCTTGCGCGACGTAAGCCGCGCGTTCGGAATATTCCCTCGGCGCCTCGACAGCGCCGCCGGGCGCCAGTTCGCAGTGCAGGTAGAAGATCGGTGAAAACGTCTTGACGCCCGCCCGCGCGCCGAACGCTTCGCCGGCGGCCAGGCGCCAACGCAATCCGGCTTCGTCGCCGACTGGGAGGTCGGCGCCTTCGTGGTGATGAAAAGAAGGATCGGCCTCTTCGAATTCTTGCGGCAGCGCCACCCAGGACTGGATGCCGTGCATCGGCCCGCCTTCGCGGCGCAGGCGCTCGAAACGCTCGGAATGCGTGATGCCGCGGCCCGCCGTCATCCAGTTCACTTCGCCAGGACGGATGTCTTGCGTGAAGCCGAGGCTGTCGCGATGGGTCATCTCTCCTTCGAAGAGATAGGTCACTGTGGCGAGCCCGATATGCGGATGCGGCCGCACGTCGGCGCTCTTGGGAAAGCCCGGCTGAAACGTCGCCGGTCCGATGTGATCGAAGAACACGAACGGCCCGACCATGCGCCGTTTCGCATAAGGCAGCACGCGCCCCACCTCGAAGCCGCCGAGGTCCTTGCGACGCATGTCAATGACGAGGTCGATCATGGTCGCCAATCTAGCCTAATGAGGCGAAAAAGCCACGGCGCGTGGTCAGCGCCGACGCAATCCACTTAGCAACGCTGCGATAATCAGCGCAAAGACGCCGAGGCCGCCGGACGCGGCGCCGATCTTTCTCTGCCGGCCCGCGCGCGACAGCGGAACACCGATCTGGCGAGATAATCGCGCCTGGGCTTGTGAAATGCCAAGCGCCCTTCGCCAAGAGAAAGATAGTCCAGGTATTCGTGGCCGCCGTCGCATACCGAACCTCCTCGCCTTATTGCCTCCTGTGGCGCCGGCGTCGCGGTGTGCCGAGTATTCCGCGTTCAAGCGTGTCCATTAGCCGTTCCAGAATGTTTCTGGCATCTCGACTACGGATCACAATTCTCGGCGCCGAACTCCGAGTGGATATTGCTCTTGCTCCTCGAGTGTTGCCACCGGTCTTGGGCACGGCTTTCGCCTCTGATTTGGCGATCTTCTCTGCCTTGCGAACTCGGCGCTCGCGACTCTCGTGAGCGCTCTGGATATCGTCAGCCTCGGAGTATTTGTCTGAGAATGCGCTTGTGCGCATGAGAGCCGTGCGCGTTGCAAGCAATAATGGTCCGACTTGACTGTTTGGCGGGCGCACCTTGGTTCGCGCGACCGGCGTCGGCGCTCCGTCATCGGCGAGTGTGGATATGAGCGCCTCGCCAACGCTGAGTTCCTGAATCTCTCTGGCTACGTCGACTCCTGGATTGGCGCGAAAGGACTGAGCAGCCGCCCTGATCGCCTTTTGGTCGCTAGGTGTGTAAGCGCGCAAGGCGTGCTGGATGCGATTGCCGAGTTGGGACAGGATGATCTCTGGAATATCGGCTGGTGACTGGGTCACGAAGTAAATGCCCACGCCTTTTGAGCGGATGAGACGTACGACTTGTTCGACGCGGCTCACCAGTTCCTTCGGCGCATCGCGAAACAGCAGATGTGCCTCATCAAAGAAAAACACGAGTTTGGGCTTCTCTTGATCGCCCACCTCCGGCAGCTCTTCCCATAGCTCACTCATCAGCCAAAGTAGGAATGCAGAATATAGCCGGGGAGTCTGCACAAGCCGCTCGGCCGCCAACAAATGCACGACGCCGCGGCCGTCTGATCCGGGCAACAGTAGATCATCAAGTTCGAGGGGCGGATGACTAAAAAAGCGATCTGCGCCGTCTACTTCCAACTGTAGGAGACGCCGCTGCAGGGTACCTATCGTTTGTAACGTGACAAGTCCGTACGTTCTTCCGATCTCTTCGGCATTCTCAGCCATGTCTGACAGCAACGCGCGCAGATCGGAAAGGTCGTGCAGGATTCCGGAACTCTTTTCCTTTTCGTTTCTCCCATTCCTAATCCGGTCGTCCGCCATTTTGAAAGCGATGGTCAGCGCGCCCTCCTGCGCGGACGTCGCTTCAAGCACGCGCCCCATCAGCACCGGGCCCATCTCCGTGATGGTCGTGCGTACGGGGTGGCCGAGTTCGCCGTACACGTCCCAGAACACGACCGGGGCGGCTTCCGGCGCGATCGGCATGCCGATCTCTTCGGCGCGTGCGCTCGCCCAGGGCGGCGGCGGGTCGCCCGCCGCCGCGATGCCGGAGAGATCGCCCTTAATGTCGGCGGCGAACACATTGACGCCTTCGCGCGCAAACGCTTCAGCGAGCACTTGCAGCGTCACTGTCTTGCCAGTGCCTGTGGCGCCAGCGATCAAGCCGTGGCGATTGGCGCGCTTCAGCGCCAGCGACTGACGCCCTTCAGGACTCGCGCCGATCTCGATTACCGAAGCCATGGCTTCTCCTTCATTTGCGCAACAGCTTGGCGGATCAAGTCTTTCTGACGCAAGCGATCGCCCCTTGAGCGCTGCTCCTTATGAGCGGACCCTCAAGCGGCGCATGTGAACGAAATGACATGTCTTGATAAGTCGAAACACGGCTCAAATTGGTGTTGCGAATCGTGGGCGAACATGTATCGCTTCTGTGAAGAACGTCGCCGGGGCTAGGGGCGTTTCGGCAAACGCTTCAAGACGAACTCCCGAATTCCGGCGCGCTCGAACGTCAGTTTCTGGCGTGTCGATCCGCGCTCTTGGGCTCAACGGGGGGCTTCATCTGGCGGAGCGGCCGTCGCAATCGGACCAGGCCTCCGCGTGCGTCCCCCACCCAGCCTGCTGCGAGGCCTGCAGGCGCCGCCGAGCAGCTTGTCCCCGCTCGGCGGCGCCGTCTCATTTCACCACGGAAGTTCGCGTCCGTCGTAGTTGAAAAAGCGGCCGCTGTGCTCGGGCGTCAGCCCCTCGAGCAGACGCTGCTGCGCCTGCACACATTCCTCCACGCTGATCTTCCCGTTCGGACCGCCCATGTCCGTGCGCACCCAGCCGGGGTGCAGGAGCACCGAGATGATGCCCCTACCGCGCAAATCGTTGGCTACGTTTTTGCCGACCATGTTCAGCGCAGCCTTTGACAGCCTGTACGCGTAGGCCCCGCCCGAGTCGTTATCGCCGATCGAGCCCATCAGGCTGGTCTGGAAGGCGATGATCTTTCGCTCCGAGGCGGCCACGTTCTCCACAAGCGCTTCTGCGAGCTGCAGCGGGGCCAGCGCGTTGATGCGGATCAGGGCCAGCACGCCTTCGACGTCCACATCGCCGAAGCGCTGCTGGCGGTTGCCCATCGCGCCTGCGTTGGCAAAGAGAAGGTCGATCGGCTGGCCCTGCAGGCTGCGCTGCAATTTGGACGGCGCGCTGGGATCGTCGGCGCGATAGCTCATCACAGTCACCTGCCGCGGATAGGCGTCGGCCAGCGCGCCCAGTTCGCCTGCGTCCCGGTCCGACCGCGCCGTGGCGAAGACCCGCACGCCCCGCTCGGCGTAGCGGCGCGCATGCCCAAGGCCGATGCCGCGCTTGGCGCCTGTGATCAGAACGGTCTGCATGGGGCCTCCATCCGCTAACGCACGGCTAGACCCCGAACTTGGGGCGAAGGGGGCTTCGCGGCTAGTTGCGCCGGGCGGCAAGGCGAGTAGGTTCGCGGCCAAAATCCCGAAGGAAACGCCACGCATGGACGCCGCCGCACGCGCGGAATTGCCCCAATCCGCCGATCAGTTCATCGCCTCGGCCCGGACAGGCCCGTGGCCGGCCTTCCGCGCCCAAGGCGCCATAGACGGCGCTGCCGAGGCCTTCCTGCGCGGCATGTATGACGATGCTTCGCCCGATGAGCTGGAAGGCCTCAGCATGGCCGACCTCGCCGCGCTCGCGCACGACTTCTGGCTCTGGCGCGCCGAAACGGAAACCGGCGTGCGCGCCACGCGCATCCGACGCGGCGTCGGCGCGGGCGGGCGCCAGCTCGACCGCGATATTCTGGAAGTGGTCGGGCCTGACATTCCGTTCTTGGTCGATTCCGTAATGGGCGAACTGGCCGAGCAGGGCATCGCGCCGCTCGCCATGTTTCACCCGCTCGCGCCTTCGAAATCGGGAGAAGGGCGGGATTCGCTCATCCAGGTGCACGTGCCGCGGCTCTCGCAAGCGCGGTCCAAGGCGCTGCACGAGGGCGTGCGCGAGACGCTGAAGGATGTCGAGGCCGCGGTGGCGGACTATAAACGCATGCGCGAGCGCATGCTGCGTTGCGCTGAGGAACTTGAAGCGGCCAAGACGAACGCGCCGCGCGAGGAGGTCGTGGAAGCCGTCGAACTGCTGCGCTGGCTCGCCGCGGACAAATTCACCTTCCTCGGCGCGCGCGATTACGACTATGCGCGCGAGGGCGAGAGCTACAAAGCCGATGAGCCGGTGATCCTGGAGGCGAGCTGCCTCGGCGTTTTGTGCGACGTCGAACGCTATGTGCTGCGCACGAGCGCTGAGCCAATGCTTCTCACGCCAGAGTTGAAGCGGCTCCTGGCCGAGCCGGACCCCTTGATCGTCGCCAAGTCGACGTTGCGCTCGCGCGTGCATCGGCGCACCACCGCGGATTACGTTGGCGTGCGTCGCTACAATGAGAGAGGCGAGGTCATCGGCGAAGTCCGCTTCGTGGGGCTCTTCACGAGCGAATCGTTCACTGAACCGACGCGCAACATCCCGGTGCTGCGCCGCAAGGCCGAATGGGTGATGAAGCAGGCCGGCTTCACCCCGGGCGGCCACAACGCCAAGACCCTGCGCAAGATCATCGAATCTTATCCGCGCGAAGAATTGTGGCAGATGTCGCGCGAAGAGCTTGCCGAGATTACGCGTGGGGTGCTGCACCTGCTGGACCGGCCGCGGGCGCGTGTGTTCCTGCGGCGCGACCGCTTCAATCGCTTCGCCACCGCGCTCGCTTATATTCCCAAAGAGCGGTTCAACACGGACGTGCGCGAGCGCGTCGGCGAAGCCATCGCGCGTGCCTATGGAGGGCAGGTCGAGAGCTTCCAGCCGCAACTGGGCGAGGGTCAGCTCGCGCGCGTGCTGTTTGTGATCGGCGAGATCGACAAGGCGCGTCCATCCCCCGATCCGTTAGCGCTCGACGCGGAGATCGCCGCGCTCACGCGCACCTGGGACGATCGCTACAGCGATGCGCTGATGCGTTCGGATCTGTTCGACGCGGCGGCGCGCGAAGAGGCGGCCGACCGCTTCCAAAACGCCTTCACGGCGGCCTACCGCGAACGCTATCCCGTGGAGGAAGCGCTCGTCGACACGGCTCAGATCCTGGACGCCGGGGACAACATCGCCATTCGCGCCCGCGCCTATCGCCTGCCGGGCGATGTGCCCAACATCATGCGCTGCAAGTTCTATGCGCGCGGCGATGTGTTGGCGCTCTCGGCGACAGTGCCGATCCTGGAAAACATGGGCCTGTTCGTCGATTCCGAACTGAACTTCGAACTGCACTTGAAAGAAGGGCGCCTGCATCCGGCGCAGCGCATCTTCGTTCACGACATCGAAACGCGATCAGCTGATGGCAAGCCCATCGATCTGGAGCGCGCGGGGCGCAACTTCGAGGACGCCTTTGCCGCGATTTGGACAGGGCAGGCGGAGAATGATGGCTTCAACCGCCTGATCCTCGCGCTGCCGTGCACGTGGCGTGAGGCGGCGCTGATCCGCGCGCTTGCGCGGTTCCGCCAGCAGACCGGACTCGATCCCTCGCAAACGATCCAGGAGCAGGCGCTCGCGGGCAATCCAAAGCTGGCCGCTCTTATCCTCGCGCTGTTCAAGACGCGCTTCGATCCCAATCTGCCCGAGTCGCCGGAGACGCGTCGCATTCGCTCGGGCAAGCTCGAATTCATGATCGAAAGCGCGTTGAACGAAGTCGTCAGCCTCGATGACGACCGCGCGTTGCGGCGCATCGCGCGCCTCGTCACCGCGATCCGGCGAACGAACTATTATCAGCCCGGCGTCGATGGCGCGCCCAAACCCTACATGTCGTTCAAGATCGACTCGAGCGCCGTGGCCGACCTTCCGGCGCCAAAACCCTACCGCGAAATCTGGGTTGCGAGCCCGCAGGTCGAAGGCGTGCATTTGCGCTTCGGCCCGGTGGCGCGCGGGGGCCTGCGCTGGAGCGACCGGCGCGACGACTTCCGCACCGAAGTGCTGGACCTTGTCAAAGCGCAGCAGGTGAAGAACGCCATTATCGTGCCGGTGGGGGCCAAAGGCGGCTTCTATCCCAAGCGGCTGCCGCCGCGCGGCGCGCCGGGATATCAGGAAGCGGGGGTTGAAGCGTACAAAACTTTTCTACGCGGGCTGCTCGACATCACCGACAACATCGTCGACGGCGAAACTAAGGCGCCCAATGCGGTCGTGCGCTGGGATGACGACGACCCTTACCTGGTGGTCGCGGCGGACAAGGGTACGGCCACCTTTTCAGACATCGCCAACGGCATCAGCGCCGAATACGGGCACTGGCTGGGCGATGCCTTCGCCTCCGGCGGTTCGGTCGGCTACGACCACAAGGCCATGGGCATCACCGCCAAGGGCGCGTGGGAAGCGGTGAAGCGCCATTTCCGCGAACTCGGCAAAAACATTCAGGAAGAAGAATTCACGGTCATCGGCGTCGGCGACATGTCGGGCGACGTGTTCGGCAACGGCATGCTCTTGTCGCGCAAGATCCGGCTGTTGGCCGCGTTCGATCACCGGGACATTTTCGTTGACCCGGATCCGAAGGATGCCGAGGCCTCGTGGCGGGAGCGCAAGCGGTTGTTCGATCTGCCGCGCTCGAGTTGGCAGGACTACGACAAGAAGCTGATCTCGAAGGGCGGCGGCGTCTTCTCGCGCAGCTCGAAAGCGATCGAAGTCAGCAAGGAAATCGCCAGGCTGACTGGGCTAGACAAGCCGCAGGTGACGCCTGCCGAGCTCATCTCCGCGCTGCTTAAATCCGAGTGCGAGCTGCTCTGGTTCGGCGGCATCGGCACATATGTGAAGGCCCGCAGCGAAACCCACGCTGACGTCGGAGACAAGACCAATGATGCGCTGCGCGTCGACGCCGAGGACTTACGCGCCAAGGTCGTGGGCGAAGGCGCCAATCTCGGCGTTACCCAGCGCGGCCGTATCGCCTTCGCGCGCGCCGGCGGAGCGATCAACACCGACGCCGTCGACAATTCGGCGGGGGTCGACACGTCCGACCATGAGGTCAACATCAAAATCCTGCTTTCAGACGCGATTCGCGCAGGCGCGCTCAAGGCCGAGAAGCGTGACGCTCTGCTCGCGTCGATGACCGACGACGTCGCCCGGCACGTGCTGCGGCACAATTACGATCAGACGCTGGCGCTCAGTCTGGGGCAAGCTACGGCGCCGGCCGATCTCGACAGCCATGAGCGCTTCATTCAGCGCCTGGAGCTGGTAGGCAAGTTGGCGCGGCGCGTGGAAACGCTGCCTTTGACCAGCGAATTTGCGGCGCTGCGCTCGGCGCGGCTGGGCCTCACGCGGCCCGAACTGTCGAAGCTGATCGCCTACGCCAAGATCGACCTCTCCGACGCGCTCGTCGCATCGAACGCGCCGGACGATCCGGCCTTCGCCGAAACGCTGAAGCGCTACTTCCCCGACGAATTGTGGAAGTTTGAATCGCAAATGCAGAGCCACAGGCTGCGGCGCGATATCATCGCGACCCGGCTTGCCGACGATATCGTCAATCGCTGCGGACCTACCTTTGTCGACCGCATCCGTGAGGTGTCGCGCACAAGCGCGGTGACCGTGGCTTGCGCTTTCGAAGCGGCGCGGCGCATTTTCGATCTCGAAGCGCTTGTCGCGCGCATCAACGCGCTGGACAACCAGGTTCCCGCGGCGGCCCAGATTGCGCTGCACCAACGCGTTGGCGGCGCGCTGCGCCGCGGCACGATGTATCTCTCGCGCAAGGCTGGTTTCGAGGGCGCCTCGCCGCCGTCCATTCTCGACGTAGTGAAAATTTACAAGGCGCCCGTGGAAGCCCAGCGGGCCTTCATCTGGGAAGACTTGAGTGCGATCGAACGCGAGCGCGTCGAAGTGCGCCGCCGCACGCTGATCGAGTTGGGCGCGCCTGAAGAGCTGGCTCAGGAAGCGGCGCTTCTGTCGCCCTTTACGAGCGCGCTGGATGTAGCGGATCTCGCGCGCGAAACGGGCTGGCCGATCCAGGCGGGAGGCCGGCTGCATTGCGTGATCGGCGCCGAGTTCGGACTCGATGCGCTACGCGACGCCGCCACCAACATGAAGCTTGAGCAGCACTGGGACCGTCTGGTGCTGCGGCGCGCCGCGCAGGATTTCGGCGAAACCCAGCTCAGGCTGGCGGCGGCGGCGGCATCCAGCATCGGCGCGCCGCCGCCAACGGCCGACAATGCCTGGGCCGAGGCGAAAGCGCGCGAATGGATCGCTTCGCTGGGCCAGCCCGCCCAGAACGCGCGCACCGCCTTCGGCGAACTGAATGCGCAAGGAGCGTGGACGTTCGCCAAGCTCATGCTGGTTGCCGCCGAGTTCAACGCGCTGCTGAGCTCTTTGCGCTGACGTTCGCGATCAGCTCGCGCAACAGCTCGTACTCGCGCTGCGTGGCGGCGGGATTATATCGCACGCGCGGGTCTTCCGCCCATTCGTCCTCGAATGCGTGGGTAGCCTCTGCAAAGAAGTGGATGTCGATCGGCGCCCCGCGCGCGCGCTGCCGCTCCAACGGCCCGCGCGGCGTGCCGACGATGTAGTCGCGTCCGCACAGCACGGCGACGCTCTTCGGCGCGACGCGCCAGTCGCGCCTGCCGCAGTAGGAGCCGACGCTGGCATAGGGGTAGACGATGAAGGCTGCCGCGAGGCCGTGCAGCGGCTCCTCCGGCAAATCTTGTAGACCGGTACAGCGCGCCATCTCCGCCCCCGAGCGCAGCGCCAGCGCATCCATCACGGTCCAACCGCCGTGGCTCCAGCCCATGGCCACGATGCGCGCCGGATCGGCCCAGGCTTGCGACCGCGCCCAGGCGACGGCGGCGTAGAGGTCGCCGGCGCGTTCGCGTCCATGCAGTTGCGCGCCCGTACACACGGTGGCGATTGCGGCGGCGCGGCTCAGGTTACGCGGCGCGAAGGAATCCACCTGCACCGCAGCGGCGCCAGCCTCGGCTGCGATTTCCGCCATCTGGTTCTGAAATGGCCGCTGGCCGCCGCAGCCGTGCAGCATCAGCACGACCGGGACGCGGCCTGTGCGCTGAGGGCGCCTCACCTTGAAGTGCGGCTCGAGGCGCGCAACGCGTTGTGCGAGGGTTTCCGCGAACATCCGCGCAGGCATTGCCAACTCCGTGCTGTCAAAATGGGGGCGGGGCGGCGCATCGTGCAATGCTGGCGCTGCGCGGCTCTAGGCGCCAGACTGGGGCCGGAGATTGCCTCATGAACCGCCGTATTCTGCTCGCCGCCGCTTTGGCGCTCGTCGCCTGCAACCGCGCCCCGCCGCCGCCAAGCGCGGACATTTCCGAGGCGCGCCGGGCCGCCGTGGCCGCAGCCGTTGAGCAGCAGCGCGCACTTTTCGCGGCCGCCCCGGATCCGGTCCAGGCCGACCGCGCGACCGCCTATCAGTTCGTCTTCGACGGCCTATGGGCCGATCGGATTCCCATGACGGCGTTCGCTGGCGACGTGGTCCTGGTGGTCAACACGGCGTCGCGCTGCGGGTTCACGCCGCAGTACGAAGGCCTGCAGCAAATCTACGACGAGTACCATGGGCAGGGATTCGAGATCGTCGGCGTGCCAGCGAATAATTTCCTTGGGCAGGAGCCGGGTACGGCGGAAGAGATCCAGGAATTCTGCACGCTGAATTACGGCGTGACTTTTCCGATGGCTGCGAAGACAGATGTGGTCGGAACTGGCCGTCACCCGTTCTATGCTTGGGCCGAAGCGCAGCTCGGCGAAGCGGCGGTCCCGCAGTGGAATTTTCACAAGCTGCTGATCGGCCGCGACGGACGACTGATCCGCGCATTTCCGACACGCACCGAGCCGACGTCGCAAGAGGTCCGTAGTGCGATCGCCGCGGCGCTCGCAGCGGCGCCCTGATTCAGAACGGCCAGACCGCGAGCCCGTGCACGGCGGCGCGCACATTCATGGTGAGGTTCACGGATTTCACCCGTTCGCGTTTTGCGAGATCGTAGATGGAAATCGTGGCCGGACTGGAGCCCGCGGCCACGACCGTGTCGGACAAGGGGCAAAGCCCGCGTGCGAAGGCCTGGCGGGCGATGGCGGGGTTTTTCATGTCGGTATGCGTGAGTTTTTTTGCGTCGAAGCGCGGGACGTCGAAGGTGACGACGTTGCTGCCGTTCACCCAGCAAAACTGATCCTTCGCGGTATCGTTGAACAGAAGCCCTCTCGAAAAGGGACGAGCGTTGTTTGTGTTAAGCGGCAGGCGTGCGACGGATTTCACCTGATTGTCGTGTATGCGCAGCAGCATATTGAGATTGCGGCCTGCGACATATATGCCGCTGTCGTCGACGATGATGCTATTGAGGTGAACAGTTGTGCTGGGCGCCGGTCCGCCCGTCCGGTTGGGGTCGAATATCACGGCGCGGAAACCGGAGGATTCGCGAACAATATTCAGCCCCGACAGAAAATTCCGGGATGCCGGATCGAACACAAGAATACTGTCGAACCCAGTGGAAGCGAGGAAGAGCAGGCCTTCGAAAAAATAGATCTCATGGCAGTTCTTCAGATACGCATTGCCGAATGAGCCGACGCGTTGAAATTTCGGCGTAAATGCGAACAGCTCGTCGCTGCCGGCGACGTAGACCTGCTCGCCTACCACAGCGACTCCCCGCAGCCCACGCTCGCCGCCGCGGCCTTCCCAGCCGATGTCCGCCTTCCAGTCGAGCATCTGCTGCACTTTGTTAGAGTGCAGATCGACGATGTAGAGGGCCCCATGCGCCTCGCCGCGCTTTGCGCCGCGCACGACTGTACTGGCGACGACCTTGGATTTCATTGAACGACGTCAGCGAAGATCATGTGCAGCTCCTGCGCGTGCGCATCCTTCCGGGAAAGGCATAGCGGCTCAAGCGCTTTCAGTGGCGGAAGTGACGGATTCCGGTGAACGCCATCGCGATCTCCGCTTCGTCAGCAGCCTTGATCACATCCTCATCGCGAATCGAGCCTCCCGGCTGGATAACGGCGGTGGCCCCTGCTTGCACCGCCTGCAAGAGGCCGTCGGGGAAGGGGAAGAACGCGTCCGAGGCGCACACGCTGCCGATGGTCTTCGGCTCGCGCCAGCCCTTAGCGTGCGCGACGTCCTCGGCCTTGAGCCGCGCAACGCGCGCAGAGTCGACGCGGCTCATCTGGCCTGCCCCGATGCCGACGGTGGCGCCGTCCCTGGCGTAGATGATCGCGTTCGACTTCACGTGCTTGGCCACTTTGAACGCGAAGATCATGTCGGCGACCTGAGCGTCGGTCGGCTTCTTTCTGGTGACGAATTTCAGATCGGCGGCGGTGACGCGGCCGCTGTCGCGATCCTGCACCAAAAAGCCCCCCGCCACCGTCTTTAGCGCAACGCCGCGCGCGGCCGGGTCGGGGAGGCCGCCGGCGACGAGCAGGCGCAGGTTCTTCTTCTTCGCAAACGCCGCCACAGCGTCCTCGTCGGCGTCCGGCGCGATCACGACTTCGGTGAAGATATCGGCTATGACCTCGGCGGCGGCTTTGTCGAGCCGGCGGTTGAGGGCAACGATGCCGCCGAAGGCGGACACCGAATCGCATTCGAGCGCGCGCCGATAGGCGTCGAGCAGCGTATCGCCGGTCGCAACGCCGCACGGATTGGCGTGCTTGATGATGGCTACGGCTGCGCTTTCCGCCGGATCGAACTCGGCGACGAGTTCGAAGGCGGCGTCTGTGTCGTTCAAATTGTTGTAGCTGAGCTCCTTGCCTTGCAGCTGCCTGGCTGTGGCGACGCCGAATCGCTGCTCCCCCGTCAGGTAGAACGCGGCGCTCTGGTGCGGATTTTCTCCGTAACGGAGCGATTGCTTCAGCTTGCCGCCGATCGCGCGCCACGCCGGCGCTTGTTCTTCCAATTGCCCCGCGTACCAGCTTGAAATCGCTGCATCGTAAGCCGCGGTGCGCGCGAACGCCTTTGCTGCAAGCCGCTTGCGCAGCGCGAGCGTCGTGCCGCCGCGCGCGCGTGCTTCGGCCAGGATCGACGCCATGTCATCGGCGTCGGTAGCGACCGCGATCCAGCCATAGTTTTTCGCCGCCGCACGGATCATGGCCGGCCCGCCGATGTCGATGTTTTCGATGCACTCATCAAACCCCGCCCCGCGCGCGACCGTGGCCTCGAACGGGTAGAGGTTCACATAGAGCACGTCGAAGCCTTCGATGCCGTGCTCTTTCATCGCGCGCTCGTGTTCTTTGTCGTCACGCAGCGCCAAGAGCCCGCCGTGCACTTTGGGGTGCAACGTCTTCACCCGCCCATCCATCATTTCGGGAAAGCCGGTGACGCTTGAGATGTCTTCGACCGCAAGGCCGGCGTCCTTGATCGCCTTGTGTGTTCCGCCTGTGGAGATGAGTTTCGCCCCGAGTTCGGTCAGCGTCCTTGCGTGATCGATCAGTCCGGCCTTGTCCGACGCCGAAATGAGCGCGCGTTTGATGGGGAGAATGTCGGTCATGGCAAGGGCAATACGGCAAAAGGGCGATAGGGCAATAGGGATTGAGAATAATGGCGCGGTCACGCGGCGCGCAGCATCGCATGCGCGCCGCGCGCGCTAACGCACCGGTGCGGACAGAAGCGGTCTGTTCTTAGTTCGGGTACTGTTCTTCGCGGGTGAAGAACTGCCAGAAGCCCGCGATGTAGAGCACCGCAGTGAACACAAGCGCCACATTCAGCACGGTGCCCACGCTGTCGCCCCAGTACCATTGCGCGAGCGTGCCGTTGGCGATCAACCACAGCACGATAGTGCCAATCAGTACGATCCAGAACGCGAATGCGGTGCCCAGAAGCGGGCTGGTGCGGCCGACATAATCATCGGCGGAATGTTTCGGGATGTGCCCGAAGCTCGGCAAGGCCGATACGAACCAGAAGACGGACTGGACCCACTTGTTGACCGGCTGAGCTGCCATGCTTGTTCTCCCCGTAACTGGTCCATCATAGCGGCGCCCCTCGGCGTGGCATCATTTTTTTCGCCGCTCCGCGCCGGAACCGGCCTCCTCAGGCCCGCGCGAGCGCCCAGCGGATGCGGTTGGGCGGGGCAAGGCCATGGCCCATCGGGTCGGCTTCGCCGGAGAGCACGATCTGGTGCGAATCGCGCACGCTGCGACCGCCCCAGTAGATCGACGGCTCGATGGCGATGCGCGGCGCGTCCGTGCGCAGGCGCCATCGCTGGCCGTTCGGCGTCTCGAGCAACGCAATGTGGTGATCGGCCAGACGCACGCGCACCTGGGGGTGCAGGTGGAAACGCGCGACGAACGGAATGGGAGTCTTCGGAGCCGGCGATTTTAGGCGCATCGGGCGGATGAGTTCGTCGATGCCGCGAAGGTTTTTTCCGTCGTGGTCGACGAACAGATAGCGCCGGTGCATCAGCCCGAATTTATCGCGGTAGCCGTCGTGGCGCCCCTGCACCGTGATGCCGGTGTCATCGGACGAGCGGCGCACGTCGTCGACGATCGGCCCTGACAGGCGCGCGGGCGCGCGCCCGCGACGCGGCTCTTCGAGCGTCGCCGACAGCGCATCGGCCAGGATGAGCGTGGAATGCCCATTGGTGGCGCGTGCGGCCGAGCGCGCCGCCGGCGCAAGTTCGCGCCCGGCGCCGACATTGACGATAAGTCGTTCGGTTTCGCTGCTCAGCTCGAACGCCAGCGCGCTGGCGTGTGCGCGTTCGGAGTAGGCGAGCGGCGGAGCGCCGCCGACGTCGAACAGCACGCGCAGCGGCCCGGCTTCCAAGCGCTGGTAGCCGGTATGCTGCGCGAACTGGAAATTGCGCCGCTCACCGGGCACGCGAGTGAGCGCCGCCTCGACCGATGCTGCCGAGGCCTCCGACCCGCCGTGGAAACAGCCGAGGCCGCCATCGCCCAGGCGCAGCATGCGCAGCATGTCGGCGCACTTGGCGATGGATTCCTTGAGGTAATTGCTCGGTTCGTAAAAGGCGTCGCGCGCGGTGATGAGATCGCAAAGCGCTTCGGCAAGTGCTTCCGGCGCACGCGAAAAATGGCCGCCGTCAGGATAGAATTGCTTAGCGGTCGCTTCGATCAGCATCTCATCGCCTTGTTCGGCGAGCCGCTCGGGATCGGGAAAGCCTGCCGCGCCGGCGAGAACGAGAGCCGCGCCCGCTTTGATCGAGCCCAGGTGCCGTTCGCCCAATTCGCTCTGCGCCAGCATCAAGAGACGCGCCTGCCGCGCCGCTGAGCGCAACAGCGCCACGCGCCGCTCGGGCGCGCCCATTTCGAACGCTGGCCGGCCCCAGCAGAGCCAAGCGAACAGCCGTTCGGCGGTGAGTTCTGGATCCCAGGCAATGTCGTCCCACTCGCCATGCTCGGCGACCCAGGCGTCGATCAGCTGCGCGATGCGCGCGTGCGCAGAGGGCCCCACCGCGGCGAGGTCCACGAGCCAGGAGAACGAGTGCAGCCGCGCTGTAAAGTGGCGCGAGGGATGGGAAGGCAACCACGGCAGAGCGTGTTCGCCCTGCAGTTTTTCTGCCCCGATACGCCACACGCCCCAGCCGATCTCGCGTCCGCGTTCCGCATCGCCAACGCGGGGATCGGCGCCGTAGCGTTCGACGCGGTCGGGCGCCGCATCGCCCAAGCGCATGCGATGAAACGGGTTCGCGCGCCATGTCTCAGCGATGGCGTTCGGCCTTAGCGGCCGTTGGGGGGAAGCGGCCGCGGTCAACTCAATTGCTCCGCAACCGGCTGATATTCTCGGCGTAGGCGGAAGGATCGCCGCCATACACGGCCGTGCCGGCCACGAGCGCCGTGGCGCCGGCGGCGATGACGCGCGGCGCGGTTTTCGCGTTCACGCCGCCGTCCACTTCCAGGATAATGTCGCGGCCGCTGGCGTCGATGCGCTTCCGCGCCGCCTCGATCTTGGGCAGGGCGCTTTCGATAAAGCTTTGCCCGCCGAAACCGGGATTGACGCTCATAATAAGCACGAGGTCGATCAGGTCGATGACGGGATCAATCACGCCGATCGGCGTGCCCGGGTTCAGCGAAACGCCCGCCTTGGCGCCCGTGGCTTTGACGGCCTGCAGCGTGCGGTGCACGTGCGGGCCGGCTTCGGGATGAACGGTGATGATGTCGGCGCCGGCGTCGCGGAAGTGCTGGATGTAAGGATCGACCGGAGCGATCATCAAGTGCACGTCGAACGGCAGCTTCGTATGCGGGCGGATCGATTTGATGACGGCCGGACCGATCGAGATGTTCGGCACGAAATGGCCGTCCATCACATCGACATGGATCATGTCCGCGCCTGCGGCCTCGACAGCGCGCACTTCCTCGCCGAGCCTTGAAAAATCGGCGGCCAGAATTGACGGTGCAATGAGCGTGCGCGCCATGGCCGCTGGTTACCTGCGCCCGGGCAGGGGCGCAAGGCGCGTCAGCGGCGGCGTCAAGAAATGCGCTGCAAGCGCGCAATGTAGAAGCCGTCAAGTCCGCCGATTTGGGGCCAATGCGAGGGAAGGGTGCGGATGTCGCCGTCAGCAGTGAGGAATTCGTCGGCGCCTGCGATCTCGCCGCGTCGGATGGGATCGCGCCGCCAGCCCTGCGTGAGCGCCTGTGCGACGACGCCAGGGCCTTCTTCGGGCTCGAGCGAGCAGACCGCGTAAACGAGCGGCGCGCCGGGTTTAAGCTGCGCGGCGGCCGCGTACAGGAGCCGCGATTGCAATTCCGCGAGCGTGCGGATGTCGCTGGGACGACGCAGCCACGCAACATCTGGATGACGGCGCAGCGTGCCAGTCGAGGTGCACGGCGCGTCAAGCAGCACGGCGTCGAACGGTTCGCTTGCGCGATATTCGAGCGCATCGGCGCAGATGACCTCGGCTGTAAGCTTGGTGCGCGCGAGATTTTCGTGCAAGCGCTTGAGGCGCCGCTGTGATTTGTCGACAGCGGTGACACGCGCGCCAGTGGACGCGAGCTGCAACGTCTTGCCGCCGGGCGCAGCGCAAAGGTCGAGCACGCGCTTGCCGCGCACATCGCCGAGCGCGCGCGCTGGCAGCGTGGCCGCTGCATCCTGCACCCACCACGCGCCATCGATGAAGCCGGGGAGCGTGTCCACCGCCGCGGCTTCCGCGACACGCACGCTCTTTGTCGGAGTCAGCACTCCGCCGAGCTTTTCCGCCCACGCTTCTGCATTGTTCTTCACGCTCAAATCCAGCGGCGGCTCTGAACGCAGCGCTTCAGCCATGCGCGGAGCATGTTCGCCGTACGCAGCGCGCCAGCGCGTGTAGAGCCAGGCCGGCAGATCGGCGCCTGGCGGCAGCGACGAGAAGATCGCCCCGCCTTCGCGTGAGACGCGCCGCAACACGGCGTTGATCAGCTTTGCAAAGCCACGCGCTTGGCGCAGCGTATTGGCCGCTTCTACCGTCTCGCCCACGGCCGCGTGTGGGGGCGTGCCGAGAACGAGCAGCTGCGTCGCGCCGATATGCAGCAGGGCGCGCGCATGCTGGGCTGTGTCCGGCAGCGGCCGTTCCAGAAATCCGGCAAGTACTGCATTGACGCCGCCCAAACGGCGCAGCGCGGCCGTGGCGAGCGCGCGCGCGAACGCTCGGTCGCGGCCTTCGAGCGCAGCAAAACTCCGCGTTTCCGCAAGCGCATCCTCGAGCGCGCGGCCGCAATCGAGCACCGCGATGAGCAGTTCGGCGGCTGCTACACGCGCGTTCAAGGCGAAGTCGCGGCCACGTCTACCGTGACGCGCGCGCGCCTAAAGCTGCTAAGGCGGATGATCGCGCCACCTGCCGAAAGCGGCGTCGAAATGCGAACTGGTGGGGCGAAGCTCGTGTCGGGCATCAGCGCGAACCAGACTTCGCCGTGCGGAATGCGCCGCCGCCCCGCATCGCGCGGTTCGTATCCGGCCACGGCAATATAGGCCAGCGAGCAGCGGAGCACATCGCCCTCGTATCCTGCATCGTCGAACCGATGAATCTCGCCGCCGGCCAGCTCCATCAGATAGTGGAAACGGCCGTCGAAGGTGGGGTATACGCCCGAGCAGCGCCGCGACTGGCCGACATCGACCGCCATCGCCACCATGGTCGACAAAGGATCGCGCGATCGTCGGCGCTGTTCTTCGCTGGTCGGGGGGTCGCCCCAGAGGCGGTAGTTCGGGGTGATCTGCGCGGCGACCGCGCCGTCCTCGCCGACGCTCATGCTGATGACCCGCCGTTTGCGGCTATAGCGATGATCCAGATCGTAGCGCCGCCAGCGCACATCTCCCGCCGCGATCACGCCTTGCGAGCGCGCAACCAGATGCGTGCGCTCAAACAGGTTGAGCAGGCCCCGCGATTGCAGCGTGGCTGTGACATTGTACTGCTGCGCATCGACATCCGCGTCGACCCTGATGCCGCCCAGCGGCACAAGGCCCAGGCCAACCCCGTCGTACTCGAGCCAGAAGCGATCCGCCGCGGCCGGCGCTGCTGAGGCAAACAATAGGCCAAGGGCGAAGAGCAAGGCGCGCATGTGAAGCGAACTTTAGTCGCCTCATCATGCAAGTCCATTGCGCGCGCTGACTTCCCCCAATCAGGGGCAGTGTTCGAGGAGCTAGCGCGGCGGACTTGAAATTCGCCTCATGGTGATGGCGCGCGAGGAGCGAATTTCAAGTCCACAAGCCGCGCTACAACCCTTGAATCTAGAGCGCCTTTTGGACTTGAAATGCGACAAGC
>Ga0073934_10003123_pt1 | contig 31553 bp, 25 predicted proteins | sample LarsenN4metaG_FD_76834 | JGI IMG/M metagenome (GOLD analysis project Ga0073934, IMG submission 76834) | Hot spring sediment bacterial and archeal communities from British Columbia, Canada, to study Microbial Dark Matter (Phase II) - Larsen... ...
GACAAGGCACGCGACTTCTCTGGTAAATTCCCGAAAATCGTCATCCAGAACAGTTAATCCCTCATGATCGGCATGTTTGATTCCGGCCTAGGCGGCCTTTCGGTGTGGCGCGAGCTCACCGCCCAGCTTCCCGACGAACCGGTAATCTACCTGGCCGATCAGGGCTACTGTCCTTACGGCGGGCGCAGCGACGACGAGCTGATCGCCCGCGCCGAGCTGATCGCCGACTACCTGCTGGCACAGGGCGCCACCCTGCTGCTGATCGCCTGCAACACCGCCACCAGCGCCGCGGCGCGCCACCTGCGCCAGCGCCACCCGGCGCTACCGATTGTCGGCATGGAGCCGGCGATCAAGCCGGCGGCGCTGTCGACGCAGAGCGGCAAGATTGGCGTGCTGGCAACGCAGGCTACGCTGCGCGGCGAGAAATTCCGCCAGCTGGCGGCGCAGCTGCACGATCACGCCGAGATCTACAGCCAGGCCGGCACCGGCTTTGTCGAGCTGGTGGAAAGCGGCGAGCTGGGCAGCGACAACGCCCGGCGCACCGTCGCCGCGGCACTGGCGCCGCTGCTGGCGCACAACGTCGACCACGTGGTGCTCGGCTGCACCCACTACCCGTTCCTGGCACCTCTGATCCGTGAGCAGCTGCCGCCGCACATCGACATCATCGACCCCACCGACGCCGTGGTGCGCCAGACGCTGCGCCTGCTGCAGCAGCACCACTGCCGCAGCGGCCCGCAAATGCCGCCGCACTATCGCTTCGTCACCACCGGCGACGATCACAGCATGCAGCAATTCCTGCGGCAGATCCTGCAGCGCGACGACCGCGTCGAGGCACTGCAGCCGGCCTGAGAGCCAGTGCACGATCGCGCGCGCTCACGCGAGACAAGGCGAAATGGCTGAGGAAGCGGCGTTTATCCAGATATAAACAAGCATGCCGAAGCCGCCGCCAACACCGCATCACCCCATCGAGATCAAGTCGCAGCAGCGCGTGAACAGGTTCTGAGGCTGCGGCCAACGTTGGCCGCAGCGCAGCACGCACCAATAGCGCACATCAATCCGCACCAAATCAAGGCAACCACCCTCCTCCGCCCCAGTGCTCAGCGCAAGGCATCGTCATGACGCCTTGATGCACAAGGCTGGCGCCCGCTGGCACCATTTTTGCAAGAAAGCGCCCCAATCACAGGCATTCGTATCCGCAGCCCGCCGTGCTGCACCACGGATACGCACCATTGGAGCGCAAGCATGACGCAAACAAGTGCAAACGACGTACTGTTCTTACTGATCGGGGCCATTCTGGTGCTGGCGATGCACGCCGGCTTCGCCTTTCTGGAGCTGGGCACCGTGCGCAAGAAAAACCAGGTCAACGCGCTGGTCAAGATCCTCACCGACTTCGCCATCTCGGCGCTGGCCTACTTCTTTGTCGGTTACGGCGTCGCCTACGGCGTGCACTTCTTCAGCGACGTCAGCCACATCAGCCAGGCCAACGGCTACGAGCTGGTGAAGTTCTTCTTCCTGCTGACCTTTGCCGCCGCCATTCCCGCCATCGTCTCCGGCGGTATCGCCGAGCGCGCGCGCCTGCACCCGCAGTCGGCGGCTACCTTCCTGCTGGTCGGACTGGTGTATCCGTTTTTCGAGGGCATCGTGTGGAACGGCCACTTCGGCATCCAGGACTGGCTTGCGGCCAACTTCGGCGCCCCCTTCCACGACTTTGCCGGCTCGGTGGTGGTACACGCCGTCGGCGGCTGGATCGGCTTGGCGGCGGTGCTGCTGCTCGGCGCCCGCCGTGGCCGCTACACCAAGGAAGGCCGCGTCAGCGCCCACCCGCCGTCGTCCATCCCCTTCCTGGCACTGGGCGCCTGGATCCTGATCGTCGGCTGGTTCGGCTTCAACGTGATGAGCGCACAGAAAGTCGGCGGCATCTCCGGGCTGGTGGCGGTCAACTCGCTGATGGCGATGGTCGGCGGCACGCTGACCGCGATGTGGGCAGGCCGCGACGACCCCGGCTTCATCCATAACGGCCCGCTGGCCGGACTGGTGGCGGTGTGCGCCGGCTCCGACGTGATGCACCCGCTGGGCGCACTGGTCACCGGCGGCGTCGCCGGCGCCATGTTCGTGTACCTGTTCACCCTCACGCAAAACCGCTGGAAGATCGACGACGTGCTCGGCGTATGGCCACTGCACGGCCTGTGCGGCGCCTGGGGCGGCATCGCCGCCGGCCTGTTCGGTCACACCCTGCTCGGCGGTGCCGGCGGCGTCAGCCTGGCCTCGCAGCTGATCGGCACCGCGGCCGGCGTCGGCATCGGTTTTGGCGGCGGCTATCTGGTGTACGGCGTGCTGAAGAAAGTGGTCGGCATCCGCTTAAGCGACGAGGAAGAATTCAACGGCGCCGACCTGTCCATCCACAACATCACCGCCACCCCGGAGCGGGAGAGCAACTGGTAGGCGATCCGGAAAGATCGGGACTGCCGGGACGGCTTGCCATCCGGGCAGTCGGACTCGACGCAAAGAGAGGCTCCGAAAGGGAGCCTCTTTTCGTGGCCAGTCCGTGCGGGCATGGCCGAGCGGCAGCAGAGGGTCACCCCGGCCGGTCTAGGCCAGGTCGATGTCCGTAATCGGCAACTTGTTCGTCACCTTCATTTCCCGCAACGAGATATTGCTACGGATGCTCAACACGCCCGGCAATTTTCTCAGCACTTTCTCGACAAAACGGCTGTAATCATCAAGATCCCTGGCGACGACCTGCAACAGAAAGTCGGCCTCGCCGGTCGTGTTGTGGCAGGCGAGCACATTAGGGCTGGCCTGGATGATCCTCTCGAATGCGGCCGTGACCTCCTCGCTGTGCTGCGTACAAACGATCTGCACAAAAGCCATCACGCCGATCCCGAGCTTGCGCCGATTCAGTGTCGCCTTATAGCCTTCGATCACACCCATCTCTTCCAGCCGCTTCTGGCGCCGCCAGCAGGAGGCTTCGCTCAGGGCCAGCTGCTCGGCAAGCCTGGCATTGGACAACCTGCCATCCTGTTGCAGCCGGTCGGCAATGGCAATGTCCACTTTGTCTAGTGCGGCCATGGCGAAACAACCTTTCAATCCGTTTTTACTGGCGAAATACTATTTCATATTCGCCGTTATTCCCATCGAAAACAGAAAGGTAAATTCACGGCAATACTTCACAATGAAGGAACACTTCAACACAGGAGCCGCTCATGAAAGCCGTTGTCTACGAATCGTTTTCCGCCCCGCCGCAACTGACGACCGTCCCCGACCCGACGCCTGAATCCGGCGGTGTGGTCATCAAGGTCATGGCGACCGGTGTTTGCCGCAGCGACTGGCATGGCTGGGTCGGTCATGATCCGGACATTCAGCTTCCCCATGTTCCGGGGCACGAGTTCTCCGGCATCGTGGAGGCGGTCGGCAAGCAGGTGACGAAGTGGCGGGTGGGCGACCGGGTGACGGTTCCGTTTGTGGCCGGATGTGGTCATTGCCCCGAGTGCCACTCCGGCAATCACCAGGTCTGCGACCATCAGTTCCAGCCTGGCTTCACCCACTGGGGATCATTTGCCGAGTACGTGTCGATTCAGCAGGCGGACATCAATCTGGTGTCCTTGCCGGAAACGCTGGATTTCACCACCGCGGCCAGCCTGGGCTGCCGCTTTGTCACCTCGTTCCGCGCGGTAGTGGACCAGGGCAAGACCTCGGCCGGCCAGTGGGTGGCGGTTCACGGCTGCGGCGGCGTCGGCCTGTCCGCCATCATGATCGCCAATGCCATTGGCGCGAATGTGATCGCCATCGATATTTCGGAAGAAAAGCTCGATCTCGCCCGTGCGCTCGGTGCGGTGGCCACCGTCAACGCCGCCAAAGTGCCCAACGTGGTCGAAGCCGTGCTGGAAATCACCCGCGGCGGCGCACACGTGTCGCTGGACGCACTCGGGCACCCTGTCACCTGCTTCAATTCGGTCAGCAACTTGCGCAAACGCGGCAAGCATGTGCAGGTCGGCCTGATGCTGGGCGAGCACAGCACCCCGGCCATTCTGATGAGCAAGGTCATCGCGCATGAGCTTGAAATCCTGGGCAGCCACGGCATGCAGGCGCACCGCTATGACGCGATGTTCGCGATGATGAAGTCGGGCAAGCTGGCGCCGGAAAAGCTCATCGGCAGGACGATCAACCTTGAACAGGCTATCGATGTGCTGATGAATATGGACAAATTCGAAGTGGCCGGCGTCACCGTCGTCACCGAGTTCTGAGCCGGGGGCGAGGCGGCAACGCGAAGGGGGCTCGTGACTGCGTTTTGAATCGCCCTGGTTTGCCAGAAACCGCAATGGCTGCTTTCCACCGTGAAAGCAGCCATTGTTCATGATGGAGCTGCGCGACGGCCCGGGCCGCTGACCTGCCGATGCCCCCCATGACAAGCGGGCGCTCTGCCCAAACGGCCATCCAGTCTCCACGCCCGGTGTGGCCGATTGTCGCCAGCAAGCCGACATTCGATGACAAACAACGATGTCTCCACGGAACTGGGGCAACTGCAAGCGGATATCCGGTGCATATCGGACGCGAGTGAGGTGACTCGCCCGCCAGTTGACACGCCCCCGCCGAACTGCGACCCTTTCCGCCTCAATTTATTAGCCATTGCCCGCCATGAAAATCACCCAAAACACCGCCGTCACCCTGCGCATGAAAGTTACAGACAGCCAGGGTCTGGTTTACGACGATGGCAAGAATCCCGTCTCCTACCTGCACGGTGATTACGACAACCTCTTTCCTAAACTGGAAGCCGCACTGGAAGGTCAGGAAGCAGGCTTTCAAACCACGCTGGAGCTCGCTACTGAAGACACCTTCGGCGAACGCGACGAAGCCCTGGTCACCACCATGCCCAAGGCCGACTTCCCGCCCGGTGTCAAGGTCGGCGGTCAGATCCAGCGCATCGGCCCGGATGGCGAGCCGCGCTACTACTTCGTCACCAAGATCAAAGGCCCCACCGTATTGCTGGACGGCAACCACCCACTGTGCGGTAAGACCCTGCGCTTCGCCATCACGGTAGTGGACGTGCGTGAGGCAAGCGCCGAGGAAATTGCCCATCAGCATGTACATGGCGAGCACGGGCATCAGCACTGACACCACCCCGCTCCTCACAAACAAGGCCCTCCCTCCGTCGGGAGGGCTTTGTTTTGCCTGGACCTCACCTGCCTATTTGGCGTTGCTGATCGGCACCCGATCCGCTCGCCAGCTACAAGCCCAACGTCGAGATCCCGGCCAGTATTGATCAGTGCTCTGATGGAGTGTTCATGCCTGAGCGAGTCAAAAAGCGGCCGTTCCGCTGGCTGGCCAAGTCGGGCCGAGTGGAGTAGGCCACTTGCCCATTGACTAGCAATAACGCCACGCCAATAGCAGGTGCGATTGGCTGTTCGAAGGTGGCTGCGTCGCTGATGGTGGCCGGGTCAAATACAACGAGATCGGCAAAATGGTCGTTAGCTATCGTGCCGCGTTTGGTCAGCCCAAAGCGTTGTGCCGGCAGGGAGGTCATTTTTCGCACGGCTTCTTCCAGGCTAAACAGCCCGATGTCTCGCGAGTAGTGGCCCAGCACGCGCGGGAAGGTGCCCCATAGTCGCGGATGAGGGTGGCTGTCGTGCGGGATGCCGTCCGACCCGATCATTACTAGTGGGTGTGCCAGGATGCGCTGTACGTCGTCTTCGTTCATATCGAAATACACGGCGCCGGCTGGCGACAGGCGCTCGCAGGCCTCGTGCTGGCTGATCTGCCATTCTGCAGCGATGTCAGCCAGGTCTCGGCCGGCCACCTCCGGGCATGGGGTGGACCAGGTGATAATGATGCGGATGCTTTCGTCGATGGCATCAGCGCGCAGCACGGTCGAGCACGCGGAGTAAGGGTAGGCGTCAACGTGAATTTCTTGGTTGGCCGCTGCCTGTTCGATTACACGCAGCGTGTCTGCGCTCCGACCCCAGTTTTTCCGCCCCGCGCACTTGTGGTGCGAGATGACGACCGGCACTTCGGCCCGGCGCCCGGTTTCGAAGGTTTCCTGCAACGATTCCATGACGAAGTCGTCTTCGTCACGCATGTGGGTGGTGTATATCCCGCCGGCGTGGCTGGCTTCCTTTGCCAGTTCGACGAGTTCGTCCATTTCGGCCGCGTTGGCAGGCTGGTAGTACAAGCCGGAGGACAGGCCCGCGGCACCTTCTGCCAGCGCCTTGCGCAGTATCGAGCGCATTTGCTGTGTTTCTTCTGCGCTTGCTGGGCGATCCAGATCATCCATGACGGCTACGCGCAGGGTGGAATGCCCGACTAGCGCCACAACGTTCACTGCCGGCACGGCCTGGTTGACGGCCTTGATGTAATCGCGCATTGAGTCGAAGACAAAGTCTTGCTTGCTGCCCAGCAGGTTGAGTGGTGGCACCGGGTCGGACGTGCTGAGCTTGAGTGGTGACAAGCTAATGCCGCAGTTGCCAACGACTACCGTGGCGATGCCTTGGCTCACTTTGGGTTGCATTGACGGGTCGATCAGCACAAGGCGGTCGTCGTGTGTGTGGACATCGATAAAGCCGGGGCTAACCACCAGTCCTTCGATATTGATGGTTTGCCTGCCTTTCAGGGTGCCTGGGCTGCGGATGGCGGCGATGCGATTGCCATTGATGGCGACGTCGGCCATGTAGCGCGGTGCACCGGTGCCGTCGATCACGGTGCCGTTGCGCAGCACGATGTCGTAGATAAGTGGAGTGGTCATTGTTGGGGGATGTCAGCTAAGAGTGGGGGTGCAGGCCGGTGTGATGGGAAAACCGGCCGGCCTGTCAGCAAAGGTGGTGATCAGCCGCCAGAAATATCGAAGTCGAAGTACTTCTTCATCAGCTTGTGATAGGTGCCGTTTGCCTTGATTTTGGCCAGAGCCATGTTCAAGTCTTTTTCAAGCGCAGGGCTGTCTTTTCGAATGCCGATGCCCACCCCGGGGCCAAAGATTTTGTCGTCACGCAGCGGCTCGCCGGCTAGTTCGAAATTTTTTCCTTCCGGCCTTCCCAGGAACAGCAGCTTGGCTTGTACGGTAGATTGCACCGCGCCATCCAGGCGTTCGGCTCGCACGTCTGCGTATACCTGGTCTTGAGACTGGTAACCTACCACCTGCACGCCCTTGGGAGCCCAGTAGGTACGAATGAAGGTTTCCTGGGAGGTGCCTTTTTGCACGCCGATGCGCTTGCCGCGCAACGATTCGGCAGTAGGCTGCAGACCGGAGCCTTTGCGTACCATCAGGCTGGCGGTGGACAGGTACAGACGGTTGGAGAAGTTGATCACTTGCTTGCGTTTTTCCGTGATCAACATGCCAGAGAGAATGGCGTCGAATTTTTTGGCCATCAGCCCAGGGATCATGCCGTCGAATCCCTGTTCTACCCAGACGCATTTGGCCTTGAGTTCGGCACACATGGCATTGCCCAGATCGATGTCAAAACCGACGAGCGAGCCATCCGGCATCTTGCTTTCGAACGGTGGGTAGTTGGGCTCGACACCGAAGCGAATGAGCTGTGTCTCGCTGGCATGGCTACCCATGCTTGCCAGGGCACAGAAGGCGAGGGTGATTCCGGTCACGCTTTTTTTCATGTTGACTCCTCTATGTGCATCTTGAGATTGAATGCGATCTGCGATTGGCTGCTGGTATGAATAAAGCCCCGATAACCCGTGGATTACCCGAAGTTTTTCTGTCTGAAGCAGGTGAAAAAAGTATTGCATAGGCGTTACAAGGGGGCGGTGAAACATATCGATGCCCCTATTCATCTGATTCAAATCTGCGTGTGCAAGGCATGGCGAGGCGGATCGCTGGTTGACAGCCGTGGTGCCTGCCGATGTAATCGGCATCCTTGCGACTGGAGTCAGTAAGCGATGAGTCAACTCCCCCCATTGCATGCATTGCGTGTATTCGAGTCGGTTGCGCGCCTCAGCAGCTTCACGGCTGCGGCTAATGAGCTGTGCCTGACTCAGAGTGCAATTAGCCACCAGATCAAGAACCTGGAAAGCTACTTCGGCTTCCCGTTGCTGGAAAAACGTAACCGGATGCCGGTGCCGACAGAGGCAGGGCAAGACTTGTTCAAGACGACGCAAATGGCGTTGCAGTTGATTGGCAGCTCTGTCTCGCGGCTTCGCGATGGGCATGGCAACCAGGTTCGGCTCAAGTCCCGCCCTTCGATTGCCTACCTGTGGCTGATGCCGCTGCTCCGGGAGTTTTATCAGGAGCACCCTGACATTGAGGTGAGTTTGACCACGGTGTGGGAGGCCTCTCCCTCGGTTCATTGGGATGAGTACGACTATGTGATCCAGTACGGACCACTAGGGCTGGCTGGCGAGGGCGTGGAACTTTTGCATGAGGAAGTCGTGGTGCCATTGTGCGCTCCCGAACTGTGCCTGAACGGAAGGCTGACGCTGGAAGCCTTGGCGCAAGTCACGCCTATCCACCCAACCGGTGACCGCATGGGCTGGTCGCTATGGTGGAAGGCGGCTGGCCATTCGCCGCAACCTGCGGCCAGAGAGCAGGTGTTCGATACCGACTACATGGCCATCGCTGCTACTTTGCAAGGTGTCGGTGTCACGTATAGCGACCCTACCTTCGTGCAGCCGGATCTGGATGCTGGTCGCCTGGTGATTCCCTATCCGCTGCAGGTCAAGACGGGGTATGGGTTCTTCTTGATGTCAACGGCGCGGACCCGGGAGAGAACCTCGCTCAATGCTTTAAAAGAGTGGTTGTTCCAGAAGATGGCGGAGGCTGAGAAAAGGGTACTTCACATTGACAGGGGGCCGGGGTGACATGAACCCCCTCCTTTACTGGATACTTTCGATGGCTGCTCCCTTGGCAAAAGCCGTCATTTTTCATCAGGCATGCGAAGGACAGCTTTGACCGACACCCCACCCCTGCCGACACGCCCCCGGCAGCCGCCCGTTCGCTGGGCCGGGGCCGGGGCCGGCTTCACCTCCCCCCCGTCCGGATGCGCCGCAGCGCGCATCAGCTGGCGGTAAAGCTGCCAGCCCGCGACCACCCCGCTGGCGGCCAGCACGTACCAGATGATGACAGGCGGCGTGCTGCCCGCCGCCCCCAGCAGGTTACCGATCAGTACGTTGCCCAGCAGCGCCACCACGCCGCCCAGGCTCGCGTAGAAGCCGTAGTAGCTGCCCAGCTGGCCCGGTGCCGCGTAGTGCGGCAGGTGGGCGGAGAACAGCGGATAGCACAGGATCGAGCCCAGCGACAGGCAGCAGGCCAGCAGCAGCGTGGCCAGCACCGGCCATGCGGCCAAGCACGGGATGGCCAGATAGCTGCAGCCCATCAGCCCCAGTCCCAGCCCCATCGCGCGTGCGACGCCCAGCCGCCGCTGCACCAGCTGCGTCGCCGGCAGTTGCAGGGTGACGCCGATCAGCGCGGTGACGGTAAACACGCTGCCCAGCAGGCCGGTGGCGTGCTGCTGGCTGTGGATAAAGGCCGGCACCGCCAGATACAGCTGGTGGAACAGCAGCGAATAGGCGCTGGCACACAGCGAAAAACGCAGGAACGGCCGGTTGTGCACGATGCTGCGCCACTGCGCAGAAACGCTTGCTGCGGCCGGGGCCGGCCGGGCCAGCGCCTGCTGCGCCAGTTCATGTCGTAGCTGCTGCGGCGATAGCAGGCGCCATTGCAGCCAGGTCAGCAGCAGGAACACGCCGCCCGACACCACGCCGGTGACGGCGTAGTCCAGGCTGGTGAGCAGCATGCCGACCAGCGGCCCCAGCAGCATGCCGGCCTCGCTGGCGAGGTTGTGCAGGGCGAAGGCCTGCTGCCGTTGCTTGCCATCGCGGCATTCGGCAGCCAGATAAGCCTGGGCACAGGGGGTAAACAGCGCGCCGGCAAAACCGGTGAGGAAGGCGGCCAGCAACAGCAGCGGCAGCTGGTCGGCCCAGCCCAGCAGCGCAAAGCCCAGGCTGCGGATCAGGCAGCCCCACACGATGGCCGGCCGGTAGCCGATGCGGTCGCCCAGTGTGCCGCCCAATAGAAACAGCCCCTGCTGACTGAACACGCGCATGCCCATGATCAGCCCGCTGGCCCAGCCGGCCAGTCCCAGCGTGCCGCCCAGGTGCTGCGCCAGGTAGGGCATCATCATGTAAAAGCCGAGGTTGAACGCCAGCCCGTTGGCCACCAGCAGGCGGGCGGCCGGGCTCAGTTCGCGCCAGCCGTGCAGGCTGGCTTTCAGTGCCGCCAATTAGCGCACCTTGCCCAGCAGCTCGTCGATACGCTGGCTGTTGCTGTACATGCGGCCCTTCTGTGCCTGCATCTTGTCGCTGGCAGCCTGCTTGTTGACGGCCTCGCCCACCTGGATCAAGCCGATCATGCCCATCATCAGGTGGGGCGGGCAGATGTAAAAGTACAAGCCGGGCTGTGTCAGGGTCACGGTAAACGGTAGGTCTTCGGCGCTGTTCCACGGTGTCACGCCATCGGGCGTGGCCAGGCTGCGCAGGTAGTGGCCGCTGCTGGCCGGTTCGAAGCGCACGCTGTCGCCCACTTCAGCGCGGACAAAGGCCGGCTCGAACACCATGGTGGCGCCGTCGCTGCCGATATTGAGCATGCGCACCACGTGTTCGGCGGCGCTGGCGGGCAGGCTCAGGCAGAGGCCTGCGGCCAACGTTAGCAGGGTACGGGCAAGGTAGGTCATGCGGTAAGGCTCGCTTGTCTGAGGGTCCGGATATAGGGTTTGCCGTCGCGGTCGTGGTGGATGTCCACCGGCACCTGGTACAGACGGTGGATCAGCCCGGCGTCCAGCACCGCGGACGGCGGGCCGAAGGCCTGCAGCGTGCCGCCGGCCAGCACAATCAGCTGGTCGGCAAACTGCGCCGCCAGATTCAGGTCGTGCAGCACCACCAGGCTGACCCAGTTCTTGGCGCGCGTCTGGTGGTGCAGGTGCTCCATCAGCTGCAACTGGTGTTGCAGGTCGAGCGCGCTGACCGGCTCGTCCAGCATCATGATCTGCGGGTCACGCAGCAGCACCTGTGCAAACAGCACCATCTGGCGCTGGCCGCCGCTGAGCGAGTGCATGGCGCGATCGGCGAGATGGGCGATGCCCAGCGCCTGCAGCGCCGACAGCGCAGCCAGGATGTCGTCGTCCGACAGGTGCATGCTCAGGCTGTCGAGGCGGCCCAGCACCACCACCTCCAGCACGCTGAGGTCGAGTTCCAGCTGGATGTTTTGCGGCATGTAGCCAAACTGCCGGCGCCAGCTGGCGGCATGCAGTCGCGACAGCGTATGACCGCCAAAACGGATCTCACCCTGTTGCAGCGGCAGCTCGCCGAACAGCGCGCGCAACAGGCTGGTCTTTCCGGTGCCGTTGGGGCCGATGATCACGTGCAGCTGGCCGGCAGCCAGTTGCAGGTTAAGGTTGCTGACCAGCGATTGTTTGCCGATGGACAGCGAGAGCTTGCTCAGTTCAAGCACGTTTGCGCCCCTTCCCCAGGATCAGCCAGATAAAGAACGGCACGCCGATGATGGCAGTGACGATGCCGATGGGGAACAGCGCCCCCGGGATGATGGATTTGGACAGCACCGACGACACCGACAGCATGCAGGCGCCGCATAGCGCCGACAGCGGAATCAGGAAGCGCTGGTCTTCGCCGATCAGCATGCGCGCGATGTGCGGCGCCACCAGCCCGATAAAACCGATGATGCCGACGAAGCTGATGGCGGTCGCCGTCATCAGCGCCACCAACACCAGCGTCTTCAGGCGCAGGCGGGTCACGTCCACGCCTAGGCTGCGTGCACGCGCTTCGCCCAGCCGCAGGCAGGTCAGCTTCCACGCGTCGCGGTACAGCAGCAGCGCACAGACCACGGTCACCACCACGGTAATCAGCAGCGCATCCCAGGTGGTGCGCATCAGGCTGCCGAACAGCCAGAACACGATCTGCTGGTTGAGTTCGGGCGAGGACAGAAACTGCAGCAGCGACAGCAGCGACTGGAACAGGAACAACAGCGCGATCCCGGCCAGGATGATGGTCTGGCTGTTGACGTGCTGCATCAGCGCCAGGCCGAATAGCAGGCCTGCGGCCAACATGCAGCACACGAAGGCGCCGATGGGGATGGCGATCAGTGGCGGCAGGCCGAAACCGCCGCTGATCAGCGCCAGTGCCGCACCGAAACCGGCGGCGGCGGCCAGGCCCAGCGTGAACGGGCTGGCCAGCGGGTTGTCGAGCAGGGTCTGCATCTGCGCGCCGCCCAGGCCCAGTGCCGCGCCGACGACCAGCGCCATCAGGGCAATCGGCAACCGCATGTCCATGACAATGGCGCGGGTCATCGCGTCGGCCTCGCCGGGTGACAGCAGCGTGGCGGCCACCTCGCGCAGTGACAGTAGCGACGGGCCGGTGGCCACATCCAGCAGCAGGCTGCCGGCAATCAGCGCGATGAACAGCAACAGGAAACGCCAGCGGCGCTGTTCGCGCTGCCGCTGGCGGCTAAGCGCCGTATGCAGCGCAGAGATATCAGTCATGAATACGATCCGTGGAACAATAGCAAACGGGCAGGCGGCTTGCGGCCAACCTGCCCGGCAGGAAAACCGGGGTTAGAACGTGTTCACGATCTCGCGCGCTCACGCGAGACAAGGCGAAAACGGCTGAGGAAGCGGCGTTTATCCCGATATAAACAAGCATTCCGAAGCCGTACTCACCGTGTAACGTTTCACGAAGCGCAGCAGATCGTGAACAGCTTCTTACATGCCGGCGGTAAACGTACCGTTAGCCGCCGCCGGCAGGTAACGCTTGTAGAAGTTCAGGTAATTGGCTTCCGGGTTGATGTCCTTGAACAGGCCGGGGTACAGCGCCTTGGCCATGAACTGCACCATGGTGTAATCCAGCACCGAGCGCGAGGCGCCCTGGTACACGCCATAAACCCGTTTGTTCTTGACGGCCGGCAGGCTGCTCCAGCCGCTACGCTGGGTAAAGCCTTGCAGGCGCTGGCTGGCGACACTGCGCGCCACCCCCTGGCCCAGCAGCATGGAGGTCGGGTTCCTGGTGGACTCGGTGCCGGCAATGAATACCACCTCCGGCTGCGCCGCCAGCACCTTTTCCGGGTTCATCGGCCCGTACCACTCCACGAACGGGGCGGCGATATTGTCGCCACCGGCCAGCTTGCCCAGCGGCCCCCACATGCCCTTGCCGTAGCTGAAGCTGTACTCCGCCGGGCCCTTGTTGCCGAATTCCACGTAGAAACGCGGCTTGGGCAACTTGGCCTTGGCGATGCGGCTTTGCACCTGCTCGACCGCGTGCTTGTATTCAGTGGCAATCTGCCGCGCGCGCGCCTCTTCGCCGGCAATCTTGCCCAGCAGCAAGGTGCTGGCGTAGTGGTTGGCCGGCAGCTCCATGTTGTAGTCCACCACCACCACCGGCAAGCCGGCGTCTTCCAGCCGTTTCACATCCGGGCCCAGGCCCTTGTACTGCCAGTCGGCCAGCACCACCACGTCAGGCTTCAGCGCCAGCACCTTTTCGACCGAGAAGGTCTGCACTTCCACCTCACCCACGTCGGCCACCGTTTTCAGCGACGGACGCTTGGCGGCAAACAGTGACCAGTTCGCCGGGCGCCAGCCTTCCCAGGCTTCGCGCGAAATACCCACCACCTTGTCGAAGGCTTTTTCGCCGCCGATCGCCATGTAGTCCTCGTAGTAGAACGCCAGCACCACGCGTTTGGCCGGCAGGTCGACTGTTACCTGGCGCCCCAGCACGTCTTTCACGGTTTGCGGCGCGGCGTGGGCGACGACGGGAAGCCCCAGTGCCAGGGCAAGGAGCAGTGGGCCGAACTTGGAAACACACTTCATGGCTTTGTCCTGTATTGGAAGATAAATATACATGAGAATTATTCTTGTTTATTAATGACAGGTCAACCGCCACTATGACATCAGGCAAAAAAGGCCGTTTTACTGCCACCCACCCCGCTCCAAGGAAAAAATCATGCTCATTTTTGCAAAATGCATGGCATGGATTACGCCAGTCTGGCACGCACGGTCACCCGCCACAGTGCGGCCGACAGCCTGCGGCAGGGCGACAAGGCGCAGCGTAGCCGGCGGACAAGCTGCCGCATGGCGACCTGCCCGGTCACGAGGTAGAACGCTCGGAGTTGACTTTACAAACGCAATTGGTAATCATTTTTATTTTTATGCAAGTAAAGGGTAACTATGTCCTGGTTCAGGTCGCTCGGCAGAGCGTCGGCGGTGCTCGCCTTGTGTGCTACAGCAACGCTGTCCGTGGCCAAGCCCACGGTGGTCGAAGATGTGCTTGGCCGCAAAGTCAAGATTGACGCCCCAGCCAAGCGCGTCCTGCTTGGCTTTTACATCGAGGACTACTTTGCGGTCGGCGGCGACAACTCGTTTGACCGCGTGGTCGGCATGTCCCGCGGCTGGTTTGTGAAGTCGCGCCCGGCCACCTGGGCCATGTACGTGGCGCGCAAGCCGCAACTGGCGCGGGTACCCGATGTCGGCAATGTGCAGGACCAGACCTTCTCCATAGAAAAGGCCCTCGCCACCAGGCCCGATGTGGTGGTGTTGGCGGACTGGCAGTACAAGGCGCTGGGGCCGGAGCTGGCACGGCTGGAAAGTGCCGGCATTCCTGTGGTGGTGATCGACTACAACGCGCAGACGCTGGAGCGGCATCTGGCCAGCACCCGCGTGCTGGGCGAGGTCACCGGCGAGACGGCGCGGGCGCAGCGCATTGCCGCCGAATACCGCCAGGTGGTGGGCACCATCACCCAGCGCATTGCCAAGGCCAAGCGGCCACAACCGCGCGTCTACATCGAGCTGGGCGACAAGGGCCCGGCGGAGTACAGCTACACCTACGGCAAGAACATGTGGGGCGCCATGGTGCAACTGGCCGGCGGCAACAATGTCGCGGCGCCGTTTGTGGAGTCGTGGGGCGCCATCCACCCCGAGCAGCTGATGGCCAGCAAGCCGGAGGTGATCCTGATTGCGGGTTATGAAAACGTGACCAGTCCGACCGCGATGCAGATCGGCCAGGCTATTCCGGCCGGCAACGTGCTGCGACGCCTGAAAGGCTTCACCCAGCGCGCGGGCTGGTCCGGGCTGCCGGCTGTGAAAAACGGCCGCGTGCATGCGGTGTATCACGGCGCCACCCGCAGCATCATGGATGCGGCGCTGCTGCAGTACCTGGCCAAGACGCTCTACCCCGACCTGTTCAAGGATCTGGACCCGGCATCCACCTATCTGGGCTTCTACCAGCGCTACCTGCCGATACGCCCGCAGGGCACCTTCATGCTGAGCGTGAACGGTAGCGACAAGCACTAACCCAAGGTTGGCCGCACGGGACCTGGCGCCACCGGCCACCCGGGCCGTCCGCCGCGCGGCCACCTGCCCGCCCGCGGGCGGCTGTTCGTCCGCCCCCGCCTAGCCAGCGGTAAGCGATGGCCTGGTGGTCGCGCGCGTCGCAGGTGGAGGGCGACAGATAGCGCTACGGCATGACGACCGCGGCGTGGGCTTGCGGGCGAGGCCAGCCGGTAGCCCTCGCAATGCGGCGTATCCGGCCTAGAATGTAAAGATGAAGCGTTGTTAATTCACCCTTGGTTCAAGGGCGCGCCTGGATGCATGGCTGTGCCACACAGTATGTTTTTTTCATTGCGCGCTCCGGACGGAGCCGTCTTTGTCTGGCAACAGGTGGTTGTCGCAGCGGCATGGTTCCCGACACGGCGGAGCACGGCCCTGCTGGCAGCCTGATAGGCGCCGAAACCGGTATGGCAGGCGCCTTCACGCGGACTGGTTGCTCTCGCCTTCGTTTGTTCCAGTTCCATTCAGTGCCCACGATCTCGTCTTCGTCGGCAAGCCTCGGTCGCAACAGTCGTCGCCACGATGGCTGTTTATCCTACTGGAGAACCGAAATGCGCTATCTCCTGCTTGCTTTATCCATGCTGCTATTCCCGGCGCTGCCTAGCCATGCCCAGCTCAGTATCGGCATTGGCATTGGCATCGAACTGCCCGGCATCAGCCTGGGCATCAACCTGCCGGCGTATCCGGCCATGGTCAGGGTGCCGGGCTATCCGGTTTACTACGCCCCCCGCCTCAACTTCAATTTCTTCTTCTACGACGGGCTGTACTGGGCCTACGAGGACGACCGCTGGTATGCCAGCGACTGGTACAACGGGCCGTGGTGGGAGGTAGAGCCGGAATACATGCCGCTGTTCGTGCTGCGGGTGCCGATCCGCTACTATCGCCGGCCGCCGATGTACTTCCGTTACTGGCGTGCCGACCGCGCACCGCGCTGGGACGAACACTGGGGACGCGACTGGAGCGAACGCCATCGTGACTGGGATCGCTGGGATCAGCGCTCCGCACCCGCCCCGGCACCCTTGCCGCACTATCAGCGGCAATATTCGGAAAGAAACTATCCGCGCTCGTCCGAACAGCTGCGCGAGATCCGCTCGCGGAATTACCGCTATCAGCCACGCGAAGAGGTAACGCAGCAGCATTTCCAGCAGCGAGGCAACCCGAGCCAGCCGCGGATGGAACAGCAGCAGCAACGCCCCGACGTGCGGCAATCGCCAAGCCGCCAGCCTGCACCGGACATGCAACGGCAGCCCGCACCGAACCAGCCGCCGATGGAGCAGCAGCAACAGCGCCCCGATGTACGGCAGTCACCAGGCCGCCAGCCAGCGCCGGACATGCAACGGCAGCCGGTGCCGAACCAGCAGCGAACCGAGCCGCAGCAACAGCGACCCGACGTGCGGCAAGCACCAGGCCGCCAGCCACAACAGGACGCACCACGGCAGTCCGCTCCGGGCCAACCGCGGATCGAACAGCCGCAACAGCGACCCGACATGCAGCGGCAACCGCAGGGCAACCCGAACCGCTCCCGCACCGAGCAGCGGCAACAGGACTCGGAAACCAGACAGCCGCCACAGCAACGGCAGCCATCCAGAGGCCGGCCGCCAACCGAGGAAGAGCTGCTACTTGAACAGCAGCAACAACGCGGCCGCGACCGGCACAACTGAGCCGCGCCCGCCGCCGGCCGATCCCGCCAAGCAAACCGCCGCCCTCGCGGCGGTTTTGCTGTGTCCTCCCCGTGCGCTGCGGCCAACCTTTGCGCCCTGCGTCGCAGCATCTCGGGGGCTCGGGCGGACGCAGCCTGGTCTCCCGGCATCCCCCGCCGGCTCACTACCACCGCCACAGCGCCATCCCATCCCCCCGGCCACCCGGGGTGCGGGGGATGTTCAAACCCCGTCGACCTTGTCAAGATAAGCGCTTCGCCATCAAGCCGAGGTCGCCATGAGTCTGCAATCCGTCCGTGAGTTTTTTGCCGCCCGCCTGCCGGACATCGCCATCATCGAGCTGGAAACCAGCACCGCCACCGTGGCGCTGGCCGCCGAGGCGCATGGGGTCGAGCCGGGACGCATCGCCAAGACGCTGGCGTTCCGCCTGGGCGACGGCCGGGTGGTCTTGCTGGTGGCGCGCGGCGATGCCCGCATCGACAACCGCAAATTCAAGGAAGCCTTCGGCAAGGGCCGCATGCTGCCGTCCGACGAGGTGGAAGCGCTGACCGGGCACCCGGTCGGCGGCGTGTGCCCGTTCGGCCTCGCCACCGACTTGCCGGTGTATCTGGACAGCTCGTTGCAGGCCTTCGACGAGGTCTTGCCCGCCGCCGGTGACGTACACACCGCGGTGCGCATCAGCCTGGCGCAGCTGGTCGCCGTGGTCGACGGCCACTGGGTGGACGTGTGCCAGCCGCAGGAAACCGTCGCCGCCTGAGTATCTGTCCACGATCCGCTGCGACGGATATCAACGGGGTGATGCCGCGTTCAAAACGGCGGCATGCTTGTTTATATCGGGATAAACGCCGCTGCCTCAGCCGTTTTCGCCTTGTCCCGCGTGAGTGGGCCAGATCGTGAACCCGTTCTGAGCGCCAATAACAACACGGCCCCGGATGGGGCCGTGTCGCTTGCTACGGTCTGGCTACATCAGGCCGGCTGCAGCCGGCTGGCCAGCGGCATCGCGAATGCCGTGTCGCGCGCCGGCGCGGTGGAGGCCGGCAGCGAGAAGAAATCGATGGCGGCCTTCAGCTCGTGCGCCATCTGCTCCAGCTGACCGGCCGATGCCGCCGTTTGTGCCGCGGCACTGCACGTCTCCTCCGACATCTGCGCCACCTGCTCGACATTGCCGGCGATGCCGCTGCCGGCCGCCTGTTGCTGCACCAGCGCCACCGAGATTTCGGCGATGGCGTGGTTGATGCGGCCAACGTTATCGCCGATACCGGCCACCGCGCCCTGCGCCTGCTGGCTCTGCTGCAGGCCGTCCTCCATCTGTCCGACCGTGCCGTGTATGCCAACCACCACCCGCTGGCTGTTGTCCAGCATCTCGCCGATGATGCTGCTGATCTCGGCGGTAGATTGCGCGGTACGCTCCGACAGCTTGCGCACCTCGTCGGCGACCACGGCAAAGCCGCGGCCCTGCTCGCCGGCACGGGCGGCCTCGATCGCCGCATTCAGCGCCAGCAGATTGGTCTGCTCCGCCACGTCACGGATCACCTGCACCACATTGGCAATCTGCTGCGACTTGTTGCCGAGCAGGTCCGCCTGGCGGCTGGCGTCGCGCGCCTGCTGCGCCACCTGGTGGATGGTGTGCACGGTGCGCTCGATGATGCCCTGCCCCTGTTGCGCCAGACTGCCGGACGCCTGCGCGTCGGTGGCGACATCGCGGGCATTGTCGCTGACCGACGCGATGCTCACCGACAGCTGCTCCACCGCGGCGGACATCGACGCCGCGGAGCGGGTCTGTTCCTCGGCGCTGACCGCGACCTGCTCCGAGGCGGCCGCCAGTTCGGACGCATTCACCGTCAGCCGCGCCACGATGCCGTCCAGATTGCGCACCAGCGCGATCAGCGCCTGCTGCATCAGCGCCATCGACGCGACGATGCTGTGGCGGTCACCGGCGCGCACCGGCAGCTGCCGGCTGAGGTCGCCGTTGGCGATGTGTCCGGCCAGCGCCACCACGTCGTTCGGCTCGCCGCCCAGTTGCGACAGCAGGCGGCGGATGATGGTGTAGCCCAGCGCCGCGCCCAGCACCATGCCCAGCAGCATCAGCGCCAGCGACACCCGCGCGCAGAAGGCGGCGTCGGCCTCGGCCGCGGCGTATTCCTGCGCCGCCACCTTCAGCTGCAGGTCGATCAGCGCGGAGATGCGCCCCGATACCGGGTCCAGCCCCGGATACAGCTGGACATCATTAAATGTCTGCAACGCCGCGTTATCGCCGGCCACCACCAGTTCGCGCAGCCGGTCGACGGTATGGTCGGCCGCCTGCATGCTGCGCTCCGCCTGCTGCGCCAGCTGCAGCTCGTTCGCGGTCAGCTCGGTGGCGCGGTAGGCCTGCCACTGCTGGCGGATCTGCGTGCGCGCCTGATCCAGATTGGCGAGGAAACCGTCGCGGTTCAGCGCGCCGGCGCGGACCTTGTGCGCGGCATCGACAATGCTGACCGCGTAGCCGTCCGCCACCAGCTTCAGCTGTTGCAGCGGCACCACGCGATCATTATAAGTGCTTGAGAAATCGGCAAGAATCTTGGACTGGGTATACATGCCGTAGCCGCCAAGAAAGGCGGCGATGGCGAGCAGGACGATGACCAGAAAACTGAGACGCTGGCCGATGGTGGGATTGCGCAGCATGGGGGTGGCTCCGGTGGGGTTGAGCGCGGCACCAGGGGTAATCCTGATGACATCACTGTTGATATCTAGTGCCAACCCGGCCCCAGTGCAATGCGATCTTTTCGCACCCAGTATTTCTACTTAGTTGCAAAAGACATAGCATATAAGCAATTTTATGACAAAATCCACATACTGCGGCGCACAAAACCCAAGCCAGGTCGTGGCAAAAGCCGCCAGAACGGCATTGATGCCAATCCTGCTCAATTAAAGCCAGAATAGAATCAAGCTGTCACGGCGAAAAAGCTGTAACACCATGTCGCAATTGAATAAAAAAAAGCCTGCTCGCGAGCAGGCTTTATATTTCATGCCGATGACAATCAGGCGTAGTTTTCCGGGAACAGCTCGCGCTCCACCGACTCGATCAGGATGTGGATCACCTTGATGTGCAGCTCCTGCACTCGGTCGGCGTACTGGCCGCCGGGGGTGCAGACGTCGATGTCGGCCAGCTCGCCGATCACCGAACCGGGGCGGCCGGTCAGCGCCACCACGGTGACGCCCAGCGCTTTCGCCGCGTTCACCGCGGCGAGGATGTTCTTGCTACTGCCGCTGGTACTGATCGCCAGCAGCACGTCGCCCTGCCCGGCGTGCGCCTCCAGATAGCGCGAGAAGATCGCCTCGTAGCCGTAGTCGTTGCCGACGCAGCTGATGTGGCTGGGGTCGCTGATGCTGGCCGCCGGCAACGCCTTGCGGTTCAGGCGGTAGCGGCCGGACAGCTCCTCGGCAAAGTGCATCGCGTCGCACATCGAGCCGCCGTTGCCGCAGCTGAACACCCGTTTGCCCTGGCGGAAGGCATTCACCAGCGCATCACCGGCATCGCCGATGGCAGCCAGCGCCGCCGGATTTGCCAGCAGCGCGTCCAGCGCGCTACGGGCTTGGTGGAGGGTGTCGAGAATATGCGGCTTCATGGTGCGTTCTTTCTGCAATTATCCGGAAACAGGCGTGGCAGTTTACACCAAAAGCCGCACCCGGCACCTGTTCCGCCTCAAGCCCGGCACCGACCGCATGCCGCTGGCTGGCGCCGCAAAGCGCTACCAGCGCAGCAGCGCCGCGGCATCGACGCCCACCGCCAGATGGCCGCCACGCTGCGGATACGGCTGCGTGGCCAGCTCGCGCGCCGACAGCGACAGCACCCAGTCGCCACCGTCGCCAGCCACCACCACGCGGCAGCCCTCCACCCGCGGCTCGACCAATTTCACCGAGCGCAACGGCTGGCCGTCGCCGAGCAGGAAGGCCGCCGGCGGGATGGCGTGATCGGCGGCGACGTTGTCGAAGCCGACGAAGCGCGCCACCCAGGCGCTGGCCGGACGCGCCAGCACCTCGCCCGGGGTGCCAACCTGGATCAGTCGTCCGTGCTGCAAGATGGCGACGCGGTCGGCCAGCGCGAACGCCTCGTGGCGGTCGTGCGTCACCAGCAGCGTCGGCACCGCCATCGCGGACAGCCGCTGGCGCAGGTCGTCGATCAGTTGCTGCTTGAGGTGGGTGTCGAGGCTGGAAAACGGTTCGTCGAGCAGGAACAGCGCCGGCTCGCCGATCAGCGCCCGCGCCAGCGCCACCCGCTGCTGCTCGCCGCCGGACAGCTGGTGACAGGCGGCCGCGCCACGGCCGGCCAGCCCCACCGCCGCCAGCGCCGCCTCGGCACGCTGCCGTGCGGCCGCGCGCGGCACGCCGCGTTCCTGCAGGCCGAAAGCAACGTTGGCCGCGGCATCGAGATGCGGGAACAAGGCGTGGTCCTGGAACATCATCGCCAGCTGGCGCTCTTCCGGCGGCAGGCGGCTGATGTCGCGCCCGCCCAGCCACACCTGGCCGCGCTGTGGCCGCAACAGGCCGGCGATCACCGCCAGCAGGCTGGACTTGCCCTCGCCGGAGGGGCCGAGCAGGGCCACGGTTTCGCCGGCGGCCACCTGCAGCGACAGGCCGTCCAGCACGCGGCGGCCGGCAAACGCCAGCGCCAGGTCACGAAGTTCGAGCATGGGTTTTCTCCGGCCACTCGATGGCCATGAATGCCAGCAGCGCCAGCAGCAGCAGCACGCTGGACAACACCAGCGCCGCCTCAAGGTTGGCCGCGCCGGGGCGGCCCAGATGCTGGTAGATCAGCGTGGTCAGCGTCAGCCATTCCGGGCGCGACAGGAACAGGCTGACCGCGAACTCGCCGACGGCGGTGGCGGCGGCAAACGCCATGCCACGGCGCAGCGCCGGGCGCATCAGCGGCAGGCTGACGCGCCAGAACACGCGCCACGGCGACGCGCCCAGCGTGCGCGCGGCATTGGGCAGCGCCGCCGGCAAGGCGTCGCGGGCGCTGACCACCGCCTTGGCGACAAACGGGTAGGCCAAGAGCGCATAGGCGGCCACCAGCAGCGCCAGCGTCGCGCTGTAGGCGGGATAGGCCAGCAGCAGGCCGAAGGCGACGCACACCGGCGACACCATGAAGGGCAGGAACATCAGCGCGCGCAGGCCGGCGCTGCGCTGCGCCGCCAGCCCGTGCAGCAGGCCCAGGGCCGTCGCCAGCAGCAGCGCCAGCAGCGAAAAGCGCAGCGTGTTGCCCAGCGCCAGCAGGGTGTCGTCCTGCAGCAGCACCCGCCACGCCGCGGCATCAGCCAGCAGCGCGCGCAGCAGCACCGCCAGCAGCGGCGCGGCGGCAAACAGCGCCAACAGCAGCAGGCTGGCCAAGAGCAGCAGCCGTTGCGGCCAACCTTGCACCGGCTGGCGCAGCGGCGGGCTGCGCTTGTCCGGCCGCGCCAGGCGGCGCTCGATCAGCGCGTACAGCAGCGCGATGACGGCGCCGAGCAGCAGCATCAGCAGCGCCAGTGCGCCGGCATCGGCCAGGTTCAGCTCGTAGGCGACCAGCGAGTAGATCTCGACCTCCACCGTGGCGTACCGCTGGCCGCCTAGCAACAGTGCGAGGCCGAAGCCGGAGAAGCAGTACAAGAAGATCAGGCACAGCGCCGACGCCAGCCACGGCCGCACCACCGGCCACTCCACGCGCCAGAACGCGCGCCAGCGCGAGGCGCCCAGCGTGCGCGCCACCATCAGCCGGCTGGCCGGCACGTGGTCGAAGCCGTCCACCGCGGCGCGGATCAAGAGCGGCAGGTTGTAGAACAGGTTGCCGTACAGCAGCAGCCACGGCGTGTCCTGCAGGTTCAGCCCGCTGACGCCGTGCGGGCCGAACAGCGCCAGCACGCCGAGGCCGGCGACCAGCGTCGGCATCACGAAGGGCAGCATCAGCACCCGCAACAGCAGCGTGCGGCCGCGAAACTCGAAGTGCGCCAGCACCCACGCCAGCGGCAGGCCGAGTAATAGAGTTAGCACGCAGGTGGCCGCCGCCTGCAGCAGCGACCAGCCGAGGCGCCACTGCAGGTAGGCATCACTCAGCAGCGCCGGGCTGAACGCCAGCCCGCCCTCGTACAGCAGGCGCGACAGCGGCAGCCCGACCAGCAGCAGCAGGAATAACAGCGGCGGCAAGGCCAGCCAGCGGAAATTAGGCAACGGCAACACTTTCTGCATCACGACAATGGAAAACGGTAACGGCTGCCGCCGTTACCGTCGCGAAAACACCCTGCTGCCGGCCAGCGCCGGCAGCCCGCCGCATCACGGCGCGTTCTTGATCACCAGTCGCGTCCAGCGGCTGACCCAGGCGGCGGTCTTGTGCTGCATCGCCTTCAGGTCCGGGTTGCTGAAGCTGGCCGGCTGCGCGGCGTGCTTGAACACCGGCGCCAGCGCCACGCCGGCGACCGCCGGGTACATCCACATGCTGGTCTGCAGCTCTTTCTGCACCGCCTCGCCGCGCAGGAAATCGACGAACTGCTGCGCGAGCGCAGGCTGCTGCCCGCCCTTGACGCGGGCCACGCCCTCCACCTGCATGAACACGCCGCCTTTCAGCAACAGGTTGGCGGTCGGCGATTCGGCCAGTTTTTCCTTGCTGTAGAACACTTCCGCCGCCGGGCTGGTGGCGTAGCTGACCACGATCGGGCGCGCGCCGCCGTTGCGGGTGAAGTCGGTGTAGTAGGCCTCGCTCCAGCCCTTGGCCACCTTCAGGCCGTTGTCGCGCAGCTTGCCCCACCACTGGAAGGCACCCTCTTCGCCCTTGCCGGCGATGGTCGCCAGCAGGAAGGCGAGACCGGGGCTGGAGGTCGCCGGGTTTTCCACCACCAGCAGGTCCTTGTAGGCCGGCTTGGCCAGGTCGTCCAGCGTTGCCGGCAGCGGCAGTTTGCTGCCCGCAAACCAGGCCTTGTCGATATTGAGGGTGACGTAGCCGTAGTCGATGGCCACCGCGCCCGGCAGGCTGGCCACCGCCACGTTGCGGCCAACCTTGCTGCTGGTGGCCTCCAGTACGCCGGCGGCGTTGGCCTTGCCGATCAGGGTGTTGTCGATGCCGTACACCACGTCGGCCACCGGATTGGCACGGGTCAGGATCAGCTTGTTGAGCATCTCGCCGGCGTCGCCGCCCTTGATGATGGCCAGCTTGGCGCCGCTTTGCTTCTCGAACTCGGCGATGCGCTCTTTGGGCAGGCTGAACGAGCTGTGCGTCATCACCCGCAGCTCGGCGGCCAGGGTGCTCAGGGAAACGCCGGCCAGCGCCAGCAGCAGTACGGACTTCTTGAACATTGCAGACATCCTCTTTTGGTAATGGTACCGACCAAAAGAAGAAGCGGGACGCGGACTGGCCGCGCATCACGCTCCCTCCGCTGGCATGACCCAGATCAGGTTCTGGGGTATCTCTCAGTCTGCCTGCGGCAGACACCCCCGGTGATCGAAGCGGCGAGTATAGCGCGTTGCGCGGCATTGCTTAACCGCCTCGGCGCGCGGGCGGCGCAAAAAAATCGCCCGCCCCCAAGGCGGGAGCGGGCGTGTCTAGCAGTATGCAGACCGAAGCAACGGGACAGACTCTCAAGCGAGGCGCAGCCACCACGGCTACCCTCGCTATTACTTCAGCAATTGCCGTGCCAGCAAAAAACGCCGCCGGCGCTGCCAATTGGCCACTTTGCCGCTATAAAAAGAATCACCACGACATGGCGCGTGCACCAGCACGGCGCAAATGGCACCCGATGCGTGCGGCATGGCAGATAAATAGCAAAAAGCTAACAAACAAAAAACAACAATCAATTTAACAAATGCACAACCGGTATCCATAATCCAGTCATCAACCGATCTGCAAGGAGCAAGGCCATGAAACGTTTCTTCCGCCAGCACATCACCCTCGACGAGATGTGGGCCAACCTGGTGTGGATACAGTAAGCCACCACGTTGGCCGCAACCCGCGTGATGGCCAGTGCCCGGCAACCAGCCGGGTGGCCGGCGCCGGCGATGCCGCTCAGATCAGCAGTCAAGTCAACCCCAGCCAACCGCAGCGGACCCGCCACCTGGCGTGATCCGCTGGCAATCAAAAGCAACAGGAGATAACCATGTCGACAGAAGCCAAGTGCCCGTTTTCGGGTAGCGCCGCCCCGCACACCGTAGCCGGCGGCCCCTCCAACGGTGACTGGTGGCCCAATCAGCTGAAGCTGGGCATCCTGCACCAGCACTCCGCCAAGTCCGACCCGATGGGCGAGGCGTTCGACTATGCCGCCGAATTCAAGACCCTGGATCTGGACGCCGTGGTGCAGGACCTGCACGCGCTGATGACCGATTCACAGGACTGGTGGCCGGCGGACTGGGGCCACTACGGCGGCCTGATGATCCGCATGGCCTGGCACGCCGCCGGTACCTACCGCATCGCCGACGGCCGCGGCGGCGCCGGCACCGGCAACCAGCGCTTCGCCCCGCTCAACAGCTGGCCGGACAACGGCAACCTCGACAAGGCGCGCCGCCTGCTGTGGCCGATCAAGCAGAAATACGGCCGCAAGCTGTCGTGGGCCGACCTGTTCATCCTCGCCGGCAACGTGGCACTGGAATCGATGGGCTTCAAAACCTTCGGCTTCGGCGGCGGCCGCCCGGACATCTGGGCGCCGGAAGAAGACATCTACTGGGGACCGGAGAGCACCTGGCTGGGCGACAAGCGCTACAGCGGCGACCGCGAGCTGGCCAACCCGCTGGCCGCGGTGCAGATGGGCCTGATCTACGTGAACCCGGAAGGCCCCAGCGGCAACCCGGACCCGGTCGCCTCCGGCCGTGACGTACGCGAAACCTTCGCCCGCATGGCGATGGACGACGAGGAAACCGTGGCGCTGGTCGCCGGCGGCCACACCTTCGGCAAGGCACACGGCGCCGGCGACCCGGCACTGGTCGGCCCGGAACCGGAAGGCGCGCCGCTCGAGGAAATGGGCCTGGGCTGGATCAACCAGTTCGGCAGCGGCAAGGGCGTGCACGCCACCACCAGCGGCATCGAAGGCGCGTGGAAACCCAACCCCACCACGTGGGACCACGGCTACTTCAACACCCTGTTCGGCTACGAGTGGGAGCTGACCAAGAGCCCGGCCGGCGCGCACCAGTGGGTGGCCAAGGACGTGAAGCCGGAAGACATGATTCCGGACGCGCACGACCCGAGCAAGAAGCATCCGCCGATGATGACCACCGCCGACCTGTCGCTGCGCCTCGACCCGATCTACGAACCGATTGCGCGCCGCTTCCATCAGGATCCGCAGGCGTTTGCCGATGCCTTCGCCCGCGCCTGGTTCAAGCTCACCCACCGCGACATGGGCCCGCGCGCCCGCTACCTCGGCAAGCTGGTACCGGCAGAAGAGCTGATCTGGCAGGACCCGGTGCCGGCCGTGGACCACCCGCTGGTCGACGCGCAGGACATCGCCGCGCTGAAGGCCAAGGTGCTCGCCTCCGGCCTGTCCGTGGCACAACTGGTCAGCACCGCCTGGGCCTCCGCCGCCACCTTCCGCGGCAGCGACAAGCGCGGCGGCGCCAACGGTGCGCGCATCCGCCTGGCGCCGCAGAAGGACTGGGCGGTCAACCAGCCGGCGCAACTGGCGCAGGTACTGCAAACGTTGGCCGCGATCCAGCAGGACTTCAACGCCAGCGCCGCCGGCGGCAAGCAGATCTCGCTGGCCGACCTGATCGTACTCGCCGGTGGTGCCGCCATCGAAGCCGCGGCCAAGCAAGCCGGCCAGCAGGTGACCGTGCCGTTTGCGCCGGGTCGTACCGATGCCACGCAGGACCAGACCGATGTCGCCTCGTTCGCGGTGCTGGAACCACGTGCGGACGGCTTCCGCAACTACGTGCAGCCGGGGCTGGAGGGCGCCGCCGCCGAGCTGCTGATCGACAAGGCACAGTTGCTGACGCTGAGCGCGCCAGAAATGACGGTGCTGATCGGCGGTCTGCGCGTGCTGGGTGCCAACACCGGCCAGGCACAGCACGGCGTGTTCACCCAGCGCCCCGGAACCCTGAGCAACGACTTCTTCGTCAACCTGCTCGACATGGGCACCAAGTGGCAGAAATCCGCCACCGACGGCGTCCTGGAAGGCCGCGACCGCGCCAGCGGCGCGCCGAAATGGACCGCCACCACCGTAGACCTGGTGTTCGGCTCCAACTCGCAGCTGCGGGCACTGGCCGAGGTGTACGCCTGCAGCGACGCGCAGCAGAAGTTCGTCACTGACTTCGTGGCAGCATGGAACAAGGTGATGAACCTGGACCGTTTCGATCTGACCTAAGCGGCAGGCTCGGCAGGCGTGGCAAGCCGGCCCGGTCTGACAAGGCAAATGGCTGCTTCCTGTGACGGAAGCAGCCATTTTTCATTGCGGTGCCGCTTGGTGCTTGGCCGGCATGCAAAGGTTGGCCGCAATTAGGGCGGAGGCAGCTTGAATCGCCTGGCTAGCCGAGGCCAGCGCGGAAGCGTGCCTCGGCCTCCCGAAACAGCGACTTGGCGTGCTCGACATTCCATGGCGCTTCGATGAGCGTTTCGTGGTCCCATTCACTGCGCGGTACGGGGGGTGCGAAGAAATCCCCGCCATAAACGTGGATCGCACAAGTCATCTTCCCGATCGGATTCAGCACGGAATGGATAACGTCACTATCGAGCGTGGCAACATCGCCAGCCCCCAGCGACCTGGCACCGACTGCCTCTATCGTCGTCCCCGTCCGCTTCCAGAAGACGTTGTCCTCGCGCCCGGTATAGATGCCGACCACCGAAAACATCTGGTGATTGTGCGGCATCAGGCTCATGCACGGCGCCCAGACAAAGCTGATGACGGTAAGCTCAGGCGACCTGAATAGCGGCGTAAGGCCGGCATGTTGCGGCTCGCCAAGCTCGGCCATCACCCCGGCGCTATCCGACACCGCTTCGGCCACCAGCTCACTAATCGCCTCATGGCCCCCGGAAATAGCGCTCAAGCAATCCTGGATAAAACGATCCTTGTTGAACATGATCTCATGCCCTCCTGATCTGGTTCATCAGACCAAAGAAGCTCCTCGCCACCGGATGACTCTTTGGCTATTGACCAAGATATAGCCCAATCCGACCACTCGGACCGTGGCCACTCTCAGCGAGTTGCTGTAGAGAACATCCGTGCAAGAAACCATCCTAGAGATGGTGCGCGACCGCCCGCTCGTGAGCGACCGTTGCCTGCTGGCGCAGAAGAAGCCGCATACCACCCGAAAGGTGACTCTTGCTTATCCACTACCTCAGCCGCCCTCGTTTCCTGACGAGTGGCAGGCAATGGTGTACGCTAGCCGCCACGCACGATTGAAACCATGCCGCCATGTCCAACCGAAGCCTGAAAACGCCACCGAAAATCGATAAAACCGCCAGCGAGCCGGAGGCGATCCCGTTGCCGTCACCGGAAGACGAGAGCCATCTTGCCGGCCGCAGCACGCCGCAGGCGGAGCAACTGATCGCGCTGCTCGACAACGGGGTGCCGATCTACCTGTTCAGCCGCATCAGCAGCGGCCATACCTTCCAGTCCGATTTTTTCCGCATCCAGTTCGTCACCTTCGCCCGCGCCGAGGGCAGCCAGTGGCTGCCGCTGCGCGGCGAGGCGTCGGAATGGATGAACACCCGCAACTGCCTGCAGGTGGCGGTCGATCACCCGTCGCACACGGTGTCGTTCGGGCCGAAATCCGGCTTCAGCCTCAGCCCGGAAATCTCCGGCCTCGGCCTGTCCGGCTACGCCTACTCGCAGGCGATCAGCTGGCTGAAACAGCGCTACCCAGACTACCGCGTGCTGCCCAGCGTGCTGCCGGCACCGGAGGCGGACGGCGAAGAGGCGCGCGCGCACCGCAACAGCCGGCTGGCGGCGCACGGCTTCGATTTCGAGTGGGATGACGGCAGCCAGGTACACGGCCGCTATCACAAGGCCCGCGTGCGGCAGCTGATCAGTGGCTGGGACAACGAAAAAGTGGCCGAGGTATCGCTCAACGCGCTGCTGACCACGCTGTCGCGCCACGACGAGGAACGCGCCGAGCTGCAGCACAAGCTGCACGGCCTACAGTCGCAGGAGCGCTCGCTGGAAACCTCGCTGCACAAGGAAAAGCAGACCAATCTGCTGCTGACCGGCATCACCTGCTTCGTACTGATCTTCAGCCTGCTCGGCGCACTCGGCTTCTACTGAGCATTCAAACGTTGCGGCCAAGGTTGGCCGCAACGCCTCCCCTTAGAGCCTGCTCAAAGTCTCGCGAGCTCACGCGAGACAAGGCGAAAACGGCTGAGGAAGCGGCGTTGAGCTGGATATAGACAAGCATGCCGAAGGCGTTTTCAACGCGGTATCGCCTCATGTTGAGATCAGTTGCAGCAGACATTGAACAGGTTCTTACGCCATTTCCACCGACAACAGCTCACGCACGCTGGCAAACGGATAGCCGGCAAAGCGGCCGAAGCCGGGTAGCCGTGCCGCGCGCAGCGCCGTCAGCCGTGGCAGGGTGATGCCGCACAAGAAGCAGGCCGCCAGATGCGGCGCCGGCGCCGCGCCCAGCTTGTCGTGCAGTACCGCCAGCGCGCCGTGCAGCGTGGTAGCGTCCAGCGCTGTCAGCGCCGGAGCCGCCGGCAACCGTGCCGGCTTGCCGCGACACACCAGGCAATGGCCGCACTCGCGCGGCGCCGCGCTGTCGCCGAAGTAGCTGGCCAGCGCGAAGCTCAGACAGCTTTCCGTTTCGAACAGGCGCAGCATCTGCTGCAAGCGCGCCAGTTCGCTGTCCTCGCGCGCCTGGAACTGGCGATAGAGGCTGGCGGCCAGCGTGGCGACATCGAACGCGGCGTCGTTCACCGCGTACACCTCGGTCATCTGCTTGGTTTCCAGCGTCAGCCAGCCTCGTTCGTCCATGAATTCCAGCGCCATCACCGCGCGCTGGCGCTGGCCGGGAAAGGCCTGCAGGAAGCTGTCGAAGTCGAAGGCGTACCAGCTGCGCCCCAGCTTGCTGTGCGCCAGCAACGCGGCGACAAAGTCGCGGCGCTCGTCCTTGAAGTGCGCCAGCAGCGCAGCTTCGTCCTCGCGCAGCTGGAAGCGGTACTCGCTGTAGTAGCTGTACTGCGCCTGCAGGATGCCCTGCACCTCCAGATACACCAGCAGCGTCTTCAGCGGCAGCTGGCGGATATTGCTGTCCGCCGACAAGCCGTACAACGTCATTTCCCACTGCCCGTGCTGCGCCTCGTCGCGGATGCGCTGCAACACCAGCGCGATCGACGCCTGCTGCGGCGTGTCGCCGTAGACGAAGTTCTCCAGCACGTGCAGGCCGTCGCGGTTGCCCAGCAGCGTGCACAGCGACACCTCGCCGTCGCGGCCGGCACGGCCGATTTCCTGGCTGTAGTTCTCCACCGATTTCGGCAGGTCGTAGTGGATCACCTGGCGGATATTGCCCTTGTCGATGCCCATCCCGAAAGCAATGGTGGCGACGATCACCGGCGTGTCGCCACGCATGAACTCGTCCTGGATCTGCTCACGCAGCGCGCTGTCCAGCCCGGCGTGGTAGGCGGCGGCGCCGACACCCTGCGCATGCAGCCGTGCGGCCAACGTTTCCGCGGTCTGCTGCTGGGTGACGTACACCACGCAGGCGGCGCCCGGTGTGCGCGCCAGCAGCTTCAGCAGCATCGCGTCCTTGTCCGCCTGCGCCACCGCGCGCACGTGCAGGTGCAGATTGGGACGATAGAAGCCGGTGACGGTGATGTGCTCGGGCGCGATATCGAAGCGGCGCGCCATGTCCTGCATCACCGCCGGGGTGGCGGTGGCGGTCAGCAGCAGCACCTGCGGAATGGCCAGCTGCTCGCGGTACTGCGGCAGCTTGAGGTAATCCGGGCGGAAGTTGTGGCCCCACTCGGAAATGCAGTGCGCTTCGTCCACCACCAGCAACGACAGCGGCACCTCGGCGATAAAACGGCGGAAGCGCTCGTTCTTCAGCCGCTCCACCGACACCATCAGCACCTTGATGCGTCCGGCGCGCACGTCGGCCATCACCTGCTGCGCCTCGTCGCGGCTCTGGCTGGAGTCGATCGCCGCCGCGGCGATGCCCTTCTGCTGCAGGAACGCCAGCTGGTCGCGCATCAGTGCCAACAGCGGCGAGATCACCAGCGTCAGGTGCGGCAGCTGCGTCGCCGCCAGCTGGTAGCACAGCGACTTGCCGGAACCGGTGGGGAAGATCGCCATCGCGGAATGGCCGTCCAGCAGCGCCTGCACCACCTCGCGCTGGCCGTCGCGGAAGCCGTCAAAACCGAAATACTGCGCCAGCGCGGCGTCAAGCGGGGAAGGTGTGGTCATCGGAGACTCCGGCGGCAAAGGCGCAAGGAGAACACACTCCCCGGCCGCTGCCAAGGTTGGCCGCAAGCGCTGCCGTCAAAGCCGTGCCCGCCACCTTGGCCGGCGGCGGGCACGAACAGGCAGCGCTTAGCCGAGGTGGAACTTGGTCACCGACTGGTGCAGCTCGCCGGCGAGGCCGTGCATGCTCTGCGTCGCGTCGGCGGCGGCACGCGCGGCGGCGGCGTTGTCGCTGGCGCTACCGGCGA
>Ga0073934_10003125_pt1 | contig 31545 bp, 27 predicted proteins | sample LarsenN4metaG_FD_76834 | JGI IMG/M metagenome (GOLD analysis project Ga0073934, IMG submission 76834) | Hot spring sediment bacterial and archeal communities from British Columbia, Canada, to study Microbial Dark Matter (Phase II) - Larsen... ...
GGCGAATACCTGCTGGAGCAGTACAACTGCACCGGCTGCCACATGCTCGAGATGCCGGAGATCCGCTACGGGGCCGATCTGCAGGAGCTCGCCGCCAGCGATCTCTCGGCTGAGTTTCCGCAGGCGGTGGAACTGCTGCTGAAGCTGAAGCCGCCGCGCCAGGGTGTGACCGGCGAATCGCGCGTGGTGAAGCACGGCGGCGAGACGAAAACGCTGCCCGTGGTGTCGTTCCACGGCCTTGTGGCGGCGTATCCCAATCCCGACGACGACCCGGACGACCAGGAATACGTTGCCGAGCTGTGGGAAACGCTCAAAGTGGGCGAGAACGTCATCGTTCCCACCACGAAAATGATTTTCCCCGCCGCAGCGCTCGACGAGATCCGCCCGGCGCACGGCGGCGAATATGCCCAGTGGCTGGCCAACCACCTGTTTGAAACCAAGCAGGTGGAGCAGGCGCCGCTGGGCTGGCAGGCCTCGCCGCCGCCGCTGTACCTCGAAGGCATCAAAGTGCAGACGCCGTGGCTGTTCAACTTCCTGCGGAACCCGATGAAGATCCGCCACACCACGGTTCTGCGAATGCCGCGGTTCAACATGAGCAATGACGAGGCCCAGGCGCTCGCCAACTATTTTGCGGCCCAGGACGGTGCGGCATACCCGTATCAAGAGGTCGACGAGCGCGAGCCGGAGTACCTCTCGCGGAAGAACGCCGAGTTCAAGGCCCAGTTCCCTGAGGCGCCGCACGACTACCTGACGGAATCGTGGAAAGTGCTCAACGGCCCGCTGTGCATCAAGTGCCACGCGGTCGGGGGCCGGCAACCGATCAGCACCGACCCCAAAAAGGACGTGCGGGCGCCGAACCTCGAAATGGCCGGCGACCGTCTCCGTCCCGACTGGCTGCAGTTGTGGCTGTACAAGTCGCCGTGGATCACACCGTACACCTCCATGCCCCAGAACTTTCCGCCCGGCAAGAAGAGCCTGGAAGGAGTGTTCAACGGCGACGGCAACCTGCAGACGATTGCCGTCCGCGACGCGCTCTTGAACTACCACCGGCTGATGGAACGGGATGGCCGGATTGTCTACGATCCACCCATGGCCCCGATGCCCGGCGCCACCGGCACCGCAGCCGTAACGCCGCCGCCAACACGTTCCACGACGAACGACAGCGGGGGAACCAACTGATGAAACGATTCAACTTTTTGGCATTCGCGGCACTGCTGCTCATTGCCGCGGCGTGTCTTCCCGGTTGCGGCGGCGGTGCGTCCGCCACGCCGACGGTGCGATTCCTCCCCAGCGAGGCGGCGGCTCCTGGCGAGGCAGCGCCCGGCGCGACGGCGGCGCCGTCGACGACCGAAGTCGTCGCCGGGGGCATGGGCACGCTCAAGGGCAAGGTGGTCTTTCAAGGCGAATACAAGCCGCTGTCGCCGCAATACGCCAAAGGGGCGGCACCGAAGGATCCAGCGGTCTGCGGTGCGGAAGCCATCCCCGACGAAAGCGTGATCGTCAGCGACGGCGGCCTCGCGAATGTGTTCGTCTACCTTGCCAAGGCGCCCAAAGGGGAATTCCCGGCCGCGTCGAGCGAACCGGTCATCTTCGACCAGAAGTATTGCGTCTTCAAGCCGCATGCCATCATCGCCCGCACCGGGCAGATCGTGAAGATCCTCAACAGCGACGGCGTGCTGCACAACACGCACACCTATCCGCAACGCAACACGTCGTTCAACCAGGGAATTCAGCCGAACGATCAGACCGGCATCGACTTGAAGTACACCAAACCCGAAACCAAGCCCCTCATGGTCGGCTGCGACGTGCATCCCTGGATGAAGGCATACCACCTGCCGGTCGATCATCCGTTCGCGGCGGTTACTGCGGCGGACGGCACGTTCGAGATCAAAGACCTGCCGTCGGGCAAGCACGATTTCAAAGTCTGGCACGAGAAAGGCGGAGAGCTGCAGAAGTCCCTCTCCGTCACCATCAAGCCCAACGAAACCACCGAGATCGAGATCCCCGTTGCGGCAGCCCAACTGGCCCGCTTTGAAGGACCATCGCCGCAGACGATCCAGTTATCGTTCAACGAAGCTCCCAAAGCCACAATCCAAATTCCAAAATGAGAAATCTAGGGCCGAGCGCTAAGTTGGAATCTGGTTTTTGGAATTTGGCACTTGTCCCGCGAGATTGCAATGTCCGTCATCAGAACTTCGATCGCCCGTTGTGCCGTGCCGCTGCTTTTGGCTGCGCTCGGCTGCGGCAAGAACCCGCAGGCGCAGTTCCAGTGGCGGGACTCCACGACAGAGCTGATTCCCAACGCCTCGAAGGCGGTGCAGAAGACGATTGTGGACCACTTCGGCACGCCGGACGAACTCGTCGCCTGGGACAAGCTGCCGGTGCACTACAGCCGCGTTACGGGCACGCTGGCTGAGGCCGGCGCATCGGCCGAGCAGTTCCGCATCGCGTGGGATCCCGGTTTCGCACCCGCTGAGTTGCCGAAAAACAACCAGCTCTTGTGGCTGAGCGGCGCAAACGCAGCGTCGCAGCAGAATGTGGTCAACGTAGACGCCGCCGGGCTCGTGACGCTGGAAGCCCCGCCGAACATTTGGGCGCCCGGCGATCGCGTGGCGGTCAACTTCGGCGACCGGATGCAATTGGGCCGCGTGGTCTACATGAAGAATTGCCACCACTGCCACGGCGTCGCCGGCGACGGAAATGGTCCTACCGCCAAGTTTCTCACACCCAAGCCGCGCGACTATCGCCTGGGCTACTTCAAGTTCACCTCCACGAACTCCATGACCATCAAGCCCACTCGCGACGACCTGCGCAGCGTGATCAAGTACGGCATCCCCGGCACGTACATGCCGTCGTTCCTGCTGATGAAGGATGAGGAAGTTACCGCGGTGATCGAGTACGTCCGTTGGCTGGCCATGCGCGGCGAAATGGAAAAGCGGCTCGACGACGAGTTGACGGCCGATTATTCGCTGGCGTCGATCGACGCCTCCGTCAAGAAGGCCAAGGATTCCGGCGAGAAGGGCGCGTCCAAGTCGCAATTGCTGAAGCAGGCCAACGACGACCTGAAGCAATACCTGGCAGAGGATTATCCGACGACGGTGAACGATACGGCCGAGATGGTGGCCGAGTCGTGGACCAGTGCGGACGACCCGGCGAACGTGGTCACGCCCTCGGTGCCGCGCGTGGCCGATACCGCGGAGTCGCGGGCGCGGGGGCGGATGATTTACCTATCGGACAAGGCCAAGTGCTACACCTGCCACGGCCCGCACGGCCGCGGCGACGGCGCGGCGACGGAAGATTTCTGGCCAAAGCCCGGGTCGCAGGAGAAATATGCCAACCGCGGCCTGCACGACTTCTGGGGCAATCCGCTCTCGCCGCGCGACCTCACCAAGGGGCAATACCGCGGCGGACGCCGGCCCATCGACCTCTTCCGCCGCGTGCACGCCGGCATCAAGGGGACCCCCATGCCGGCATTCGGCGGCACCGTGCTGAAGGACGAAGACATCTGGGATGTGGTGAACTACGTGATGAGCCTGCCCTTCGAAGCGCAATCTCCGTCGAAAGCGCCGGCCAAGGCGCTCGCGACGACGGCGCAGGTGGAGCAGTAGATTGAAAATCGCGCTAAGCCGCGAGCCGCCGCTTGCGGCTTAGCGCTTCCAATCGGTAACGACGAGGACGAGCCGTGGGCAGGTTTTGGGCGATCTTCTTCATGTTCTCCGCGTTTCTGGCGGTGGCGCTGTTCGTCGTTGCGCCGGACAATGGCTGGTGGTTCCCCGAAGACGGCCGCGCCCACACCTCGCTCGGCCAGAAAATCGACGACCTGTTCTATCTGATCCTGGTGATCACCGGCGTGACGTTCGTTGGCGTGCAGATTGCGCTCGGCTACGTGCTGTGGCGCGGGGCCGCCGCCGGCCAGGATCCTCAGGCCAAATCGCAGTTCACGCACGGAAGCCACACGCTGGAAGTCATCTGGACCATCGTGCCTTCGGGCATCCTGCTGTTCATTGCGCTCTATCAAATGGACGTTTGGGCCCACTACCGCGTGCGGACCATGTTCCCCAAAAAGATGGAGGCCGTGGCCGAAGTGACCGCCCGGCAATTCGAGTGGCGGATCCGCTACCCGGCCCACGGCAAGAAGCTGATGCCCACGCCGCAGCCCGACGACATCTACACGGTGAACGACCTGCACGTGCCGGCCGGGCATCCGGTGTCGATCAGCCTGCGCTCGGACGACGTGCAGCATTCGTTCTTCGTGCCCCTGCTCCGCGTGAAGCAGGACGCCGTGCCCGGTCTGGTGATCCCGGTGTGGTTCGAAGTCAACGACGTGGGCAGCTACGAGCTGACGTGTGCCGAACTGTGCGGCTGGGGCCATTACAAAATGAAGGCCCGCGTGGTGGCGGAGTCGGACGAGGACTTCGAAGCGTGGAAATCGAAGACGGCGAAAGAACAGTTCGACGACGGGTTCAAGGCGGAAACGAAGGAAGAATAGCATTCTGTCGCTTGCCGTTCAGCGGGTGCCGCGGCATCCGCCAAACGGCAAGCGTCGCCCGGAAGGTGAAACATCGTGAGCACATTAACCCCCGCGCTCGATCAGGCCGGCCATGGTCCCGAGGACCACGGTCACGGCCATGCCGAGCCGCATTCCCTGTCGCTGTTGTACGCGCTGCCGACGTTCTCGCGCGACCATAAGGTGATCGGCCTGCAGTTCTTGATCACGACGCTGCTGATGCTGATGGTGGGGGGCGCGCTGGCGTTGGGCGTGCGGTGGCAGCTCGCGTTCCCGTGGGAGCGAATGCCGATCCTGGGCGACACCGTGTTCGCGGCAGACGGCGGGCAGATCTCCCCCGAAGCGTACACCATGCTGGTCACCATGCACGCCACGGTGATGATCTTCCTGGTGATCATTCCCATTCTGGCCGGCGCCTTCGGGAACCTGCTGATCCCGCTGCAGATCGGCGCCGACGACATGGCCTTCCCCACGCTTAACATGTTGAGCTACTGGTTCATGTGGCCGGCGATTTTCCTCTTCGCCTGCTCGCTCGGCGTGATGGACTGGCTGCTGCCGTTTGAAGCGCTGCGCATCGGCGGCCCGGATGCCGGCACGGCCCAGGGCTGGACCAGCTATCCGCTCCTCTCGGCACTGGCGGAGGCGGCTCCCGGCTCGCAAAAGGCGCAGACCTACTGGCTGCTCGGCCTGACGTTCATCGGGTTCTCGTCGATGATGGGCTCGGTGAACTACCTCACCACCATCATCAACATGCGGGCGCCCGGCATGACGCTGTTCCGCATGCCGCTGACCATCTGGGGGATGTTCATCACCGCCATTCTGCAGGCGTTCGCGCTGCCGGTGCTGACGGCGGCGGGTTTCATGCTGGTCTTCGACCGCCTGCCGTTCAGCATCCACTCGTGCTTCTTCATTCCGTCCGGCGTGGTGGTGAACAACGCGGCGCCGACGGTGGGGGGCGGGCAACCGCTGTTGTGGCAGCACCTGTTCTGGTTTTACTCGCACCCCGCCGTGTACATCATGCTGCTCCCCGCGATGGGCATGGTGAGCGACATGATGAGCTGCATGGCCCGCAAGCCGGTGTTCGGCTACAAGCCGATGGTGTACTCGATGGCGGCCATCGCGGGGCTGGGCTTCATCGTGTGGGGCCATCACATGTTCACCTCGGGCATGAACCCGGCGCTGGGCATGACCTTCATGGTCTCCACCATCATGATCGCCCTGCCCTCGGCGATTAAGACCTTCAACTGGCTGGGCACCATGTGGGGCGGCCGGCTGCAGTTCAACACCGTGATGCTGAACTGCATCGCGTTTGTGTCGCTGTTCGTGATCGGCGGTCTGTCGGGCATCTTCATGGCCGCGGTGCCCGTGGACATCTACATCCATGACACCTACTTCATCGTGGCCCACTTCCACTACGTGCTGTTCGGGGCCACGCTGTTCGGCGTGTTCGGCGCCACCGTGTTCTGGTTCCCGAAGATGTTCGGCCGGATGATGAACGAAACGCTCGGCAAGATCCATTTCGTGCTGACGTTCATCGGGCTCAACTGCACGTTCTATCCGATGCACCTCCTGGGCGTGGCGGGCTTTCCGCGGCGGTATGCCGACCCCTACCACTTCCCGTACCTCGAGCACCTGCTGCCCTTGAACCAGTTCATCACCATCTCGGCACTGGTGATGGGCTTCGCCCAGTTCATTCTGCTGGCGAATTTCTTCGGCAGCATGTTCCTGGGGAAGAAGTGCGGGCGGAATCCCTGGCATGCCAACGGCCTGGAATGGACCGCTCCGTCGCCTCCGGGCCACGGCAATTTCGACGTGGCCCCCGTCGTGTATCACGGCCCTTACGAGTATTCCTCGCCTCTGTGCACCGATAAGGATTACCTGCCACAGACCGAGTACGTCCCGCTCACGCAGCGCCAGGCCGTGGCGCACGTGGGACATTAGCTGTCAGGCGTCGGGGGTCAGGTTTCAGGTATCAGTCTTCAGAAAAGAGAAAGAATATTTCCTGAAGCCTGATACCTGAAACCTGACACCTGACACCTCGAATCCGCCTGCAAATGAGTTCTCCAAACACGAACCCGTGGCTGCACCGTCTCGCCTGGCTGACTGCCGTGGTGGCGCTGTTGCCGATTTCATTCGGCGCCGTCGTCACCACCTTGGATGCCGGGATGGCGTTTCCGGATTGGCTCACGGCCGACGGCGTGTTTGTCCCCTTGTATCCGTGGCTGAAGGCCACCGGCGATAAATTCGTCGAGCACGGCCACCGGCTGGCGGTGATCGTGGAAGGCGTCCTTTTACTGCTGATGACCGGCGTCGTGTTTTCCCGACCGAGTCGCCGGGATGTGCGCCTGGTGACCGGTTTGATCGTGCTGGGATACCTCGGCCAGGCGGTTCTCGGCGGCCAGCGCGTGATTCGGGATGAGCGCGTGCTGGCCCTGCTCCACGGCGACTTTGCCGCCTGCGTCTTTGCCGTGATGGGGCTGCTGGTGGCAATGACCGGCCCGCGCTGGACGACTGAACGCATGGCGGTCGAACCGTCCCGTGCCACCGCCGCGTTCGCCTGGGGCCTGGTCGCGCTGGCGACGTTATCGGTGCAATATGTTCTCGGCGGCATGTTGCGGCATTTCGGCGCGGCCCACGCCTGGCTGGCGCATCCGTGGTTTGCCATCGCCGTGGCCGCCTCTGCCATCGCGTTCCTGGTCGCGGCAATCCGCACGGGTTCATTCGAATTGCGGCGGACCGGAGCGTGGGTGCTCGGCCTGGTCGTGGCGCAGGCGCTGTTGGGTGTGGTGACGTGGGGCGTGCGCTACGGCTTTCCGCAATGGGACATCGTGGCGGTGCAGCAGTCTTCGCTGCAGGTGGCGATTCGCAGCCTGCACAAGGTGCTGGGGCTGGTGACGTTCATGGCGGTGTTTGTTTCGGTGGTGCGGACCGCGCGCGCTGCAGGCGTTGGCGAAAAAGTGTTCGGGACACTCGGAAGTGTCCCGGACACTGGGTTTGCAGGAGGCCCCGCATGAGCACGGCCACCGAGGCCCGCGCAAAGCCCGCCGCATTGTCGAGTTGGGACATCGATTCGTTCCGCGCGCTCGCGCTGCGCTTCGCCGATTTCTGCGAGTTGGCCAAGCCGCGCATTGCCGCCCTGGTGCTGGTCACCGTTAGCGTGGGCTATACGCTCGGCTCGGCCGATGCCTGGAACCTGCAGCCGCTCGTGTGGGCGTGCGTGGGAGTTGCCCTGGCGGCGACGGGGGCGTCGGCGTTCAACCAATGGCTCGAACGCGACACCGACGGCCGTATGTTGCGCACCATGTCGCGGCCGCTGCCCTCCGGTCGCATTTCGCCGCGGGAGGCCTTCTGGTTCGCCGTCGCCACCAGCCTCGCCGGGTTGGCCGCGTTGTGGTGGTTCGTCAATCCGTTGACTGCGCTGCTCACGACGGCAACCTGCGTGCTGTATGCGTTCATCTACACGCCGATGAAGCGGCACACGTCGCTGTGCACGGCCGTGGGTGCGATTCCGGGCGCGCTGCCGCCGGTGCTGGGCTGGACCGCTGCGGGACAGCCGCTCGATGCCGCAGCGTTGGTGCTGTTCGGCATCCTGTTCCTGTGGCAGTTTCCGCACTTTCTGGCAATCGCCTGGCTGTACCGCGACGACTATGCCTCCGCGGGGTTGCGGATGCTGCCTGCTTCGCAGCCGCTGCCGCACGTCGCCGGACTGATGGCCGTGGCTTATGCCCTTGGCCTGTTGCCGATGAGCCTGTTGCCCGCGTCACACAGTCTGGCGGGGTCGTGGTACGCCGCGGTGGCTTTGGTGCTGGGGCTGGTCTACGTTTTCGCTGCCGCAGCGTTCGCCTGGTGCGAGACGCGCCAGACCGCGAGGCGACTGCTTTGGACCTCGCTCGTTTACCTTCCGGTGCTGCTCATCGTGCTGGCCGGCGACCACGTGCGACTGTTGTTTGGTCCCTTTGGATATTGAGAATTCCTGGGAATCTGGCTTTTGGAATTTGGAGCTTTGCCCGCGATGTCTCATGGTCATGCTGCCGCCCCCGCCTTGCGGATGGGCATCCCGATCCCCAACTCCAAGCTCGCCATGTGGCTGTTCCTGGGGACGGAGATCATGTTTTTCACGGCGTTCATCGGCACGTACATCGTCATGCGGATGGGTTCCCCCGGCTGGCCCACCGACGTGAACGTCACGCACATCCGCATCTGGGCCGGCGGCCTCAACACGTTCGTGCTGATTTTCTCCAGCTTCATGGTGGTGGTGGCCCACGATGCCGTGCTCCAACAGCAGTTCGCGCGGGCGCGGATGGCCATGTGGATCACCCTGTGGTGTGGCGTGCTCTTTCTGGGCATCAAGTCCTATGAGTATTACGGCAAGATCGACTACGACATCCTCCCCGGACACATCCCCGAGAGCGACCGCCAGGCCATGGACAAGCTGGTGTCGAACCTCGACGGCAAGGTGAACTATCAGCTCTCGGCTTTGTTCCCCCAGATCGAGAAACGGGAAGACCAGCTCGCCGCACTCGACGAGCAGATCGCCGCAGGCAAAGACGTCGAGCGAGGCACTGCGGTGAAGGAGTTCTACAGCGCCTACCTGAACATCAAGGAGCACGTCCGCAACCAGGTGTCGTTTGCCGTGCCGTTCGCCGAGCTGGACAAGCTGCGGCTCGACGAACACGCCAACCCGCCGAAGCTGGAACTGGGCGAGTTCCCGTCCCATCACGGCGGGGGCGAGCATCACGCGGCGGCCGATCCGCACAGTGTGGTGGGCGAGTTCCAGCGCCTCGAGCAGGATCCGAAGATTGGTCCGTTGTTGGGCGGCTACAAGATCGAGCGCATCCGGCCGATCCTGTACGGCAACCTGTTCGCGTCGAACTATTTCCTGATGACCGGATTCCACGCGCTGCACGTCATCATCGGCCTCATCCTGTTCGCGGTGGCGCTCTGCAAGAACCCGCTGAAATCGTCCGACGCCGTGTTCGTGGAGAACATCGGCCTGTACTGGCACTTCGTCGACCTGGTGTGGATCTTCCTGTTCCCGTTGATTTACATTGTTTGAGCCCAGGAAGCCCAGGGATGGCTATCCCTGGGTCTCTTTCTTCGAGAACCAATTCATGTCCCACGACCATCACGAATCGCATCTGGCCACCTACTTCTCCGTGTTCATGGTGCTGTGCGTCTGCACGGTGATCTCTGTAGTCGCCGACGTCGTGCACTTCGCCCCGCATAACGTGGTGGTGGTCGTCGTCATGGCGGTCGCAGTCACGAAGGCCTTGTGTGTGATGATGTACTTCATGCACCTCAAATTCGAGCGGGCCTGGAAGTACCTGTTGCTCGCGCCGACGATCATCCTCGCCTCGGCCATCCCCTTTGCTCTCGCTTCGGACGTCGGCATGCACTACTACACCACCGACGTCCCGCAAATCCACGAATACGAGCGCCAGGCCGCCCGCGGCGCGGACGGCCACGACACGCCCGCGCCCGGCGGCGAACATCACTGAAGTTGACGTCGATCCGCTGAAGCCCAGGGACAGCCGTCCCTGGGTCTCTTTGTTTGCAGACAAGCCAACCATGCCGTCCCCTCTTCTCGAAGTCGCCAACGTCGCCTTCCGCTATGGCGACCGTCGCGCCCTGGACGGCGTTTCTTTCTCGGTCGACGAAGGCGAACTTTTCGGGCTGTTGGGTCCCAACGGCGGCGGCAAGACCACGCTGTTTCGCCTGGTCGCCACGCTGCTGCCGCTGCAGGACGGTTCAATTCGTCTCGGCGGCGTCGACCTTGCGCGACAGCCCGACGACGTCCGCCGGTTGATCGGCGTTACCTTCCAGTCCCCCAGCCTCGATGGCAAACTCACCATCCGCGAGAATCTCGTGCACCAGGGGCAACTGTATGGGTTGTTCGGCCCAGCGCTTGCCGAGCGCGTCGGCGCGTGTGCCCAAGCCGTGGGCGTGGCAGATCGATTGAGCGATCGCGCGGAAACGCTGTCGGGCGGCCTTAAGCGGCGCGTGGAGATTGCCAAAAGCCTGCTGCATGCGCCACGCGTGCTCGTGCTCGACGAGCCCACGACCGGCCTCGATCCCGGAGTGCGCAACGACTTGTGGGAGTTCCTCTTCGCGCTCCGCCGCGACCACAACGTGACGATCCTGGTCACCACGCACCTGATGGATGAAGCCGAGCACTGCGATCGATTGGCGATTCTCGATCGCGGCCGGATCGTTGCTCTCGGCACGCCCGCAGGATTGAGATCCGAAATCGGCGGCGAATGCCTGACCATTCGAACGTCGCAGCCTGCGGCGCTCGCCGCGCGGCTCACGGATCACTTTCACGTCGAGCCGCGCGTGCTGGACGACGCGCTCAGGATCGAGCACGCTCAAGCGCTGAACCTCCTGCGCGACATCGCCGCGGCGTTTGGTGACGAGATCGCCGCGCTCTCCATTTCCAAGCCCACGCTGGAGGACGTGTTCCTCGCCCGCACGGGCCGGCGGTTCGTCGACAGCGACGTTTGACCTGCGGCCGGGCGGGCCGCGAAATCCGCGACCGGCACGGTCGCGGGCTAGACAGGCGGAGGATCGTCCAACCCCGCGGCAAAAGCGTCGTCCGGCGGTGCGGCGGGACCGCGGTCAGTTCGCTGTCTCCGCGGTGGACGCGATGGTCCGGCGCCTCCCGGCGGCGACTCCGGCGGCGCGGCGGCGTTGTCGCGGGGGCCTTGCCGCGGCCGCGCGGCGACGGGCCGGCTCAGCTCTTCTTCGGTTAGTGCGAACGATTCGACCGTCAGCTCGCGGTTGGCCAACGGCTGCGGGGCGTAGTTGGCGCGACGGGGCGGTTCGACCAGCTCCATCGGCTGCCCGCACGCGCACGTCACCGTGGTGACATCGCCGGCCAATCGGCGTTGTTTGCCGCACTTCACGCACCGCCACATGCGGCGAACGTCAAGATCGTGGCGGTAGCCCGGGCCGCGCATAGGATGAGGCGTCAGGTGTCAGGATTCAGGTGTCAGGGAAGAAAGAATATCACCATCCCACGACTTTTGCATTTCCTGATACCTGACACCTGATACCTTGAACCTGACTCCTACTTCCTCGCCAGCGCCCGCATGCGCCGGGCGCGGTTCAGCGCGGCCGACTTCGTACGGTAGTCCGCGTCGGTGAGCGCCGGCTTCGCCAAGGCGGCAGTCAGCTCCTGCTCGACGGCGGCGGCGTTCAGTTCGCTCGTCGGAACCGCCTGGTTGGTCAGCAGGGTGACGACCCCCTTTTTCACCTGCACGAAGCCGCTGTCGATGAAGTAGGTCTGGTCCGACCCGCTCGTCAGGCGCACCTTCAGCTCACCTGCACCGAGCCGGCCGATGAGCGGCAGGCGACCCGGCAGGATGCCGATGTCGCCGTCGTACAACGGAAACCGCAGCGACGTCACGGTCTCGTCGAGCAGCGTCTTTTCGGGGGTGACGATCACCAGCCGGAGGGATTTGTCGGCCATGTTATCGACTTTGAAAAAGACTGTTTAGCCGCGACCCGCAGGGGAGCGCTCTGCGCGTTGCCATGTGGATGCAGAGCGCTCCCCTGCGGGTCGCGGCTAAACAAATGACTACTTTGCCGATGCGGCAATCTTCTCCGCCTGCTCGGCGGCTTCTTCGATGGCGCCCACGTACATGAACGCCGCTTCGGGGAGGTGGTCCCACTTGCCGTCGCACAGTTCCTCGAAGCTGCGGATCGTGTCCGGGATCGACGTGTACTTGCCCGACTTGCCGGTGAACACCTCCGCCACGAAGAACGGTTGCGACAGGAACCGTTCGATGCGGCGGGCGCGGTGCACCACCAGCTTGTCTTCCTCGCTCAACTCGTCGATGCCCAGAATGGCGATGATGTCCTGCAGCTCGCGGTACCGCTGCAGGATCTTCTGCACGCGGCGGGCGACGGCATAGTGCCGCTCGCCGACCACCTGCGGATCGAGCACGCGGCTGGTCGACGCCAGCGGATCGACTGCGGGGTACAGCCCCTTCTCGGCGATGCGCCGCTCGAGGTAGATGAACGCATCCAGGTGACCGAACGCCGTCGCCGGGGCGGGATCGGTGGGATCATCCGCCGGCACGTACACCGCCTGCACCGAGGTGATGGCCCCCTTCGTCGTCGAGGCGATCCGTTCCTGCAGCGCGCCCAGCTCGGTCGAAAGTGTGGGCTGATAACCCACCGCGCTCGGCATTCGACCGAGAAGTGCGGACACTTCCGAACCGGCTTGCGAAAACCGGAAGATGTTATCGACGAACAGCAGCGTGTCCGCCCCGGTCGCATCGCGGAACCACTCGGCCATCGTCAGCGCGGACAACGCGACGCGGAGCCGCGCGCCGGGCGGCTCGTTCATCTGGCCGAACACCATTGCGGTCTGGTCGATGACGGAACGGCCGGTGTCGCCGATCTTGGCTTCCTGCATTTCGAGCCACAGGTCGTTCCCTTCGCGGGTCCGTTCCCCCACGCCGGCGAACACTGAGTAACCGCCGTGCTGGCGGGCGATGCGGGCGATGAGCTCGGTGAGCACGACGGTCTTGCCGAGACCCGCCCCGCCGAACAGTCCCGCCTTGCCGCCGCGGACGAACGGGATCAACAGGTCGATTACCTTGATGCCGGTCTCGAAGACCTCCGTCTTCGAGCTGAGCTGATCGAGTGCGGGCGGATCGCGGTGAATGGGCCAGCGCTCGTCGGTGACGACGGCGCCGCGGCCGTCCACCGGGTCGCCCAACAGGTTGAATACGCGGCCGAGGGTGCCCTTCCCCACCGGCACGGTCACCGGGCCACCGGTGTCGACCACGTCCATGCCGCGGACCATGCCGTCGGTGGAACCCAGCGCCACGCACCGCACGCGTCCGCCGCCCAGGTGCTGCTGCACCTCGCCGGTGACCTTCACGCGCGTGCCGTGGATCTCGGTGTCGATCTTCAGCGCGTTGTAGATGTCGGGCAGGCGATCTTCGGCAAATTTGGCGTCGAACGTGGAGCCGATGATCTGAGTGACGTGGCCGATGTTGGCCGATGTGGCGGTGGCGGTGGGCATACAGTTATCCAATGTAAATGGGTGATCGGTGATCGGAAGAGGGAGTTAGCGGATTGTCGACTCAACTGACTTGCGGAGCGCTGTGCTGAGGCGGCCCACATCATCGATCTGCTGGTGGATCGGTTCCAGGCCGGCCGGCTTCACATAATTGAGCCGAAGGGCGACCTCAAGGTGCGTGTCCAGTTCGCACACAGAACCATTGGCGATCGACAAGTGGTTAACGTAGGCTCGATTGAAGCCGCGACCTTTTCCTTCCGCGATGTTCGCGGGAACGGAAACCGCCGCCCGATGAAGTTGCGAAGTCAGCGCGAACCGCTCCTCCCCCGGGAAGAGTCTGCTCACTTTGTTACATTTCACGGTCAGATCCATTGCACGCTGCCATGCAATCGGGTCGCGGAAGCTCGGAACGTTCATAGCGGCCCCTTTCTTTGGTTCATTTTTCCGACCGCCGATCACCTACTCCAGTGCCGCCGCTCCACCGATGATCTCACTCAACTCGCTGGTAATCTGCGATTGTCTCGCCCGGTTGTACTGTGCCCGCAGGTTGCTGATCATTTCGCCGGCATTTTCGGTGGCGCTCTTCATCGCCACCATGCGGGAGATTTGCTCGCTCACGGCCGCGTCGAGGAAGCACTTGAAGAGCCGCGCTTTGAACGACGCCGGCACGATTTCTTCCAGGATCTCCTGCGGCGAGGGCAGGAACTCGTATTCGATGTTCACCTTGTCGGTCTTCTCCGCGCCTGCGAGCTGGCCGATGGGGAGCAGCGTTTCCACGATCGGCCGCTGGCGGGATATCGACTCAAACTTCATGTACGCCACGTCGAGCCGGTCAAGCTTGCCGGTGATGTAGCCTTCGATAAAACGCTTGGCCAAAGCGTCCACCTGCTCGAAGCCGGGCTTGTCCTCGAAGTGGGTATAGGTGACGTCAACCGGCTGCTTCTGGAACTTGAAGAAGTTGATGCCGCGCTTGCCGGAGACTTCCAGTTTTAACGAACCCAGGGACGGCTGTCCCTGGGCTTCTCTGAGGCGCTGCAGTGCGACGCGCAGGATTCCGGCGTTGTAGCCGCCGCACAGTCCGCGGTTGGAGGTCAGCACCAGCAGGATGGCGTTCTTTTCGTCGGCGTGCTTCTGCAACAGGGGGTGACTCACGCCGCTGGCGGCCGCGGTGGAGGCGAGGGCGTCGGACAGGTCGGCGACGATCTCGCCGATTTTCCGCGTGTACGCCGCGGCTTCGGTCGCGCGGTCCATGGCCTTCTTGAAGCGCGCGGTGGCCACGAGCTCCATCGTCCGCGTGATCTTGCGGATGTTGCGGACCGCTTTCAGTCGTTTGACGATCGCGCGAGCTTTGGCCATGAATCTGACTTAGTGGCGTTGATTTGGAAAACACCTCGTTTGGCCGCGACCCGCAGGGGAGCGCTGCGCCGAACTCACATTGCGGTTCGCGCGCTCGATGCAGCGCTCCCGTGCGGGTCGCGGCTAAACGGTTACGATTTCGAGTTACTTCTTGGAATACGTATCCACCCAGCGCTTGGCGAACTCGTCGAGCGCGGCGCGCAGCTTCTGCTCGGTCGCGTCGTCGAGCACGCCGGTGTTCGCAATCGCGTCGCGGACTTCGCTCTTCTCCTCCCGCATGAACTGCAGCAGCACCTTTTCGGCTTCCTGCACGCGCGCCACCGGCACCTGGTCGAAGTAGCCTTTGCCGCCCGCGTAAATGCTGATCACCTGGTCGGCCATGTGCATCGGCACGAACTGCGGCTGCTTGAGCAGTTCCACCATGCGGTAACCGCGGTCGAGCTGTTGCTGCGTGGCCTTGTCCAGCTCGGTGCCGAGTTGGGCGAACGCTTCCAGCTCGCGGAAGGCGGCGAGGTCGAGCCGCAGGCCGCCGGCGACCTTCTTCATGGCTTTCGTCTGAGCGTTGCCCCCCACGCGGGACACCGAGATGCCCACGTTGATGGCGGGCCGCACGCCGGCGAAGAACAGATCGGGCTCGAGGTAGATCTGGCCGTCGGTGATCGAGATCACGTTCGTGGGGATATACGCCGAGACTTCGCCTTCGAGGGTTTCAATGATCGGCAGCGCGGTCATCGAGCCGCCGCCCAGCTCATCGTTCAGCTTCGCGGCCCGTTCGAGGAGACGGCTATGGCAGTAGAACACGTCGCCGGGATACGCCTCGCGACCGGGCGGCCGCCGCATCAACAGCGACAACTGGCGGTAGGCCACCGCCTGCTTCGACAGGTCGTCGTACACCACCAGCGTGTGCTTGCCCTGGTGCATGAAGTGCTCGCAGATCGCAGCGCCGGCATACGGAGCGATGTACTGCAGCGGGGCGGGGTCGCTGGACGACGCCGCCACGACGACGGTGTAGTCCATGGCGCCGTTCTTCTGCAGCGCTTCGACGATTTGAGCGGTTGCCGAGCCGCGCTGTCCGCAGGCGACGTACACGCAGATGACGTCGCCCCCCTTCTGGTTGATGATGGTGTCGAGCGCGACGGCGGTCTTGCCGGTCTTGCGGTCGCCGATAATCAGCTCGCGCTGTCCGCGGCCGATGGGCGTCATGGCGTCAATGGCCTTGATGCCGGTCTGCAGCGGCTGCTTCACCGGTTGCCGGGCCGCGACGCCGGGGGCGATGGTCTCCAGCGGCCGCGTGGCCGTGGCGATGACGGGGCCTTTGCCGTCGAGCGGGTTGCCCAGGGGGTCGATGACGCGGCCGATGACGGCGTCGCCGACGGGCACGCTGAGCAGCGCGCCCGTGGTGCGGACTTCCATCCCCTCGGAGATTTCGAGGTAGTCGCCCAGAATGATCACGCCCACGGAGTTCTCTTCCAGGTTGAACACCTGGCCGCGCACGCCGTTGGCGAACTCGACCATCTCGCCCGACATGGCGGACGACAGGCCGTACACCCGCGCGATTCCGTCGCCGACCTCCACCACCCGACCGGTCTCGGTGGTTTCGATCTGGCCGCGGAAATCTTCAATTTCCTTCTGAATGACTGAAGCGATCTCGCCCGCGTTGAACTTCATGCATGCACCTCTCGCGCAGTCGCGCGCGCAATTGCTTCAAACGATTACGAACCGAACCGTCGTACACGGTGTCGCCGACGCGGATCACCACGCCGCCCACCAGCGACGGATCGACCGCGGTTTCCAGAATCGGCTGGGCGTTGATGAGCGGCTTCAACGCGGCGGCAATCGACTCCTCCGCCGACTTCGACAGCGGCTTCGCGCTCGTCACCTGCACCCGCTTCTGGCCGCTGCGCAGCTCCTGCTCGCGCTGGGCTATGCCGGCGATGGCCCGCACGATGTCCAGCCGGTTGTGCCGGGCCAGCACCCGCAGAAAATTCACGAACAGCGGCGACCCGCGCGAGCCCAACACGCGCTCGATAAGCGCGAGCTTGTCTTCGACCGGCGTGATTGGCGCGCAGAGCAGCCGCTCGAAGTCCGGCTGCGGCGTCAGCACATCGTCCAGGAACGACTGCAATTCCTCCAGAGTTGCTCCCACACCCGTCGCCTGCGCCGCGTCGAGGAGCGCGACGGCATACACCCGCGCGAGCGACGCCACGCTCGGGTCTTCCATCACGCTCGGCGGCCGGGTCTGGATGTTCTGTTTGGCCATGGGAGTCTTTGGACGCCCAGGGATGGCAATCCCTGGGCGTCTGGTCAGTTATTGCTCGCCTTCAGCTCGCCGAGCGCTTCGCGGACGAGGCGCTCCTGGTCGTCGCCGGTGAGGCTGCGCTGCAGCACGCGTTCCGTGGCCTGCATCACGTTGGACGAGACGAAATCGAACAGCTCGTTCAGCGCGACGTCCTTGGCCTGGCGGATATCGGCGACCGCCCGCTGCCGGGTGGCCTCCGCCTCGCGCTGAGCCGTCGCCATGATGTCCTGCTTGGTATGCTCGGCATCGCGACGGGCCTCGGCGAGGATCTCTTTTACTTCTTCCTGCACCTTGGAGAGCTTCATCTCGTGCTCGCGCAGCAGCGTTTGGGCCTTGACGCGGGCCGACTCGGCGTCAGCCAGATCCTGCCGGATCTTCTGTTCGCGCTGGTCGAGCGCCGAGTTCAGAGGCACCCAGGCGATCTTCGTCAGCACGAACAGGAACACCAGGAACGTCAACGCTGACCACAGGGCGAGATCCGCCTGGAAATTCATGGGCAAGTCTGGCTTGCCATGCGCGTCGCCGTGGCTGTCACCATGTGCGGAGCCTTCTGTCGAAGTTTCGTGCTGCTGACACAGCGCGACCGAGGGCAACGTCACGATGCCGACAAACAGCAGAACAGAGAGCACCGTAATCAGCACTCGAGACATGCCCAAACTCCCGCTCGGCGCCGCGATACCGGATCAACCACCGATGATGCACACGATCAGTGCGAAGAACGTCGCACCTTCGATGAGCGCCGCGGCCAGCAGCAGGGCGCCGCGGATGGCGTCGGCCGCTTCCGGCTGACGGGCCATGCTCTCCACAGCCGAGGCACCGATGCGGCCGATGCCCAAGCCCGCGCCGAGAATCACGATGCCGGCTCCAAACGCCCCGCTGAACCCAATGAGCGGAGCGGCCGTTTCCTGAGCCATCGCGGGAACAGCCGTGGCAAACACCGCCGCCACCGTCAGGCAAACCAATTGGATCATGCGACTCACTTTGTCGTCTCCTCTCACGAATGGTGGACGAAACAATCGTGGCCGAAGCTGCCAGCTTCGCGGCCCGGGGTAAACATGGTTCCGAAGCTGGCAGCTTCGGCTACAGGATTCGGTCAGTGGGGATGCGACCCCATCGCAATAAAAATTGTCGCCAGAAACGCGAACACATACGCCTGCAGGAAGGCAACGAACAACTCCAACAGGCCGATACCCACCTGCCCCAGAATGCTGGCCGGCGTTACCAGGTACCACAGTCCGGTGTCCGCCACCAACCCAATGAAGCCCAGCATCACGCCGATCACCGTGTGGCCGCCCATGATGTTGGCGAACAAACGCACGGCCAACACGCCGTGCTTAATGAACAGCCCCACCGTTTCGATGATGTACATCATGGGAACCAGCACAAACTTCATCCACGGCGGCGCATCGAGCGGCGGACAAAGGTTCGCCCAGAAACCTCCCGCGCCCAGCTCCCGCGCCCCCGCAATGAAGGTGCAGCCGAATGCCATCAGAGCCAACATTCCCGTGACATTGATGTTCCCGGTCGGCGATCCGAGCCACGGCACCGCGCCCAACAGATTGCAGAACAGAATGTAGAAGAAGCAGGTCCAGATGAACGGCAGATAGCGATCGCCCGGATGTCCGCTGTGTTTCGCTTCGGCATGAGCCTGGCCATGTGAATGTCCATGGATTTGCTCGACACCGTGCGGCTCGCCTTCGATTGCCAACTCCTCTTCCGGGTGGTGATGCGCGCCGAGCGTCGGCCGCACCACGTTGTCCCGGATGTACATCGCCACCATTTCCCAGAAGTTATTCCACGCCCCGCGCGGCGGCTGGCCTCCGGCGATGTTCTTCGCCAGGCCGCGGAAAATCACCAGCGTGATCAGCCCGGCCACCACCTGCAGCACCATGAACTTAGTGAGCTGGAACTCGTAGCCGAAGAGGGGGATTGACGGCAGGTGCAGCTCACCGCCCAGAAACTGCGGCAGCTCGAAATACGAGGCATCCCGCACGTGATGGAAGGGGTCGTTGCCGTGTTCGGCCATCGTGGATCACCTCGCCACGGGTTGCCGGGGGGAAGCGGCCGGCGCGGATTTCGCCAGCACGTGCGTTTCCCACGCCAACGACACCAGATACAGCACCGCCACGCTCATCAGGAACAGCCCGCGCGGCAGATGGGAACGGAGTTGAATCAGCGCCAGCGAGCCCCCCGCCGCCACCGCCACCCGCAGGCCGGTGCCCGCCAATACCAGAGTCACTTGCCCAAGCGGTGTTCGAGACCGCGGCTCATATCCGAGAATCAGCACGCCAGGCGCCCAGCACAACCCGAAGGCCCACAAGGCGGCTTCGATCCCCGGCCAGCCGGCAATACTTCCGGACAGCACGGCCGCAGCGACCCCCAGGCCCAGCATGAGGGCTGTGAACACTGCGATCCGGGAGAGCAGCGGCTGAGGCACGAGGTTCACGTCTTTGGATGATTTGGATGATCAGTCGGGGCGTTGGATGGGGGCCGCTTCTTCGGCTTCGTGAACGCGATCAACTCCGACAACATGCTCGCAAAGCCGATCACCGTTCCCACAATCAGCAACCAGGGAGCGGTGCCCCACCAGCGGTCGAGGAAAAAGCCAAACCCTGCGGGAACCACGGCCTGCAAGGCGATCGACGTGGCGCGCGTGGCCCACACGTAGCCCTGGGCGAGCGAGTCGCGCCGATCGTGCGGCGGCTTGCTCACGAGGGAACTCCCGCAGCCCTCCGATACACCGGCGAAGCTGTCGAAACCGTAAAGCCGCCGCAGTCTAGTGGCGTGGTTTCGCGAAGTCAAAGCAGCGGAGAGAAGCGGACGGAATTTCTCAGATTTGAGGAGCGCTCCATAAGCGGCTCCAACGCGGGCACTGACCCGCAGGATCCCTTCTGACAGAGCACTTTCACCCGCCAGTGAAGGGGCGCGCTCATCCGGATCGGCGCCTGCCGGAAACGTCGCGCCGGGCGCACGCTGCAGAGTCTAAATGTCTCAATCGTGACGCCATGCGCGCGGACAGATTGGAAATCCGTCCGACCTCCCTGGGGCAATCCGTAATTGCGGGCGGCAATTGCCAGCGAACCCGCTTCAGTGACCTTCGGAGACTGCCTGATAGGTAGATCTACCTAATTGCGGGCATTGTTTCCAACCCTCCAAAGGAACTTTGTGTATGTCGTAAGTTATTTCATTCAAATGACTTATGTGTTTAAAACACTGATCCAGAAAGCCGCTTTTCGCAGGCCCGGTCTTGAAGAATTTACGGCATTTTGTACAGTCCCTTGTAGGAAATGCCACGGGAACGTCCTTCCAGTCTCGCTCCCGCCGGCTTCGACCATGAGGGTTTCCCCCTGTTTGCAGGCGGGATCCCGGCACGGAACGCCGTTCGCTGAAGTTCGTGCTGTCCTCCCCACATCGCCGGGCACCAACGGCGGGGGAGTTGTGTCTATATTTCAAATCCCTATCGCCTCCCGCTGCGGTCACGGACGGCCGGATTCCTTTACGCGTTTGTCCCTGGATGTTCGTAGGTGGGCTAATGCCCTCTGCGAAATGCACCATCCACGGGTCACCGCGGACGTTATGCATCGGTGGGCCCCCCCACCCAATTGAAGGTCGTCCCATGCGTTCCGATCGGCTCCGCAAGGTTTCTCAAAAGCCAACCCGCAAGACGTCACAGGCCGGTTCCAGGCGGACCTCACGCCCGATGGCGTCGGCCATCGGCCAGGGGGCGATTGCAGGCCGGGTTGTGCCGGACCAGTTGGACGTCTCCGTCCACGACCTGTGCTGGGTCCGCGTCGGCTGGGAGATCGGCCGTGCATCGCTGGATCGTGCAGCGGCGGTGCTGGGCGCGGACTGGCATCGGGCAGTCGCCGTTTTGCGCGTCGCCGACGTCACTGGGAACGACCACTCGCGGGGGGCTCCTCGGCATCTGACCGAGATCGAGCTGCCGCCGGGGCCGCGCTCGTGGTTCGTGCGGGTCGATCATCCCGACCACACCTATCGGGTGACGTTGGGGTTCCGCGCGCGCTCGGGCCGCTTTCACCCCGTCATCCAATCGCGGCCGATCACGCCGGCGAAGGCGATTCACGGGAACGGCCATGCGTCGCGGACGGCGGCGCACGTGGAAGACGCCGAGGGTTGGCCGCTCGACCTGTACGGCGGCCGCAATCCGGCGACGAACCACTCCCGTGCGGCTGCCGGTCTCGAGCCAACGGCGATGATCCGCTTGCCGGCGACGAAGGGTGCTGCCGAAGCCGATCCACAAGAGGCAGCATCGTCGTTTCCGCTGCAAGTTGAAGCGGAGCTGATCGTGCGCGGTGCCACGGCCGCGGGGTCACATGTGTCGTTGATGGGCAAGCCAATCATCACATCGCAGGATGGCCGGTTCTGCCAGCGCGTGCCCGTGCAAGCCGGGCGGCAGGTCGTGCCCGTGGTCGCGACCTCCGCCGACCGCGCCGAAGAGCGCACGGTGGTATTCGCGCTGGAGCTGAGCATCCGCGAGCTCGAACCGCGCCAGTTCGGCGAGTTCTAACCACGGAACACACGAAACGTCACGACTAAAGACGGTCAGTTTGAGAGAAGAGGAACAACCACGGATCAAACGGATCGCACGAATGAGGAAGAGGCAGAGAGGGTATTTGCTCCGGCACTGATTGACCTGATCGATCCGTGTGATTCGCGTAATCGGTGGTTTCTTGGGTTTCTTGCCTTTTGACTTGCCTTCCTTTCGCCTTCTTTCGTGCCTTTTCGTGGGTTCCGCGGTTGCGAATTGTCAATGCAGAATTTCGGAATCCGATTTCACGCGCGTCACAGGTCTTGCAGCGCCGCTGGCAGGGCGATACGGTGAATTCTAGAATCCCTAGGGATTCGAAGAGCCTCTGCAGTGTTCGATACGAGCCTTGCGCGTTGACCCGACACAATCGTTTATGGAGGCCGGGTCGGTTTGGCCGCGTGTATATCCGCCTGGGCCCCTCGGGACCCAGCCGGCTCACACAACCCGGACCGCTGGCTTCCCCCTGAACTTACGGGTTCAGAACCTCAACGCTCGACCGGCACAGGCGGAGGCTTCTTTTTTGCGCTGACGCTCCGTTTAGCCGCGACCCGCAGGGGAGCGCTCTGATTTGATGCCTCCGTCGCGCAGAGCGCTCCCCTGCGGGTCGCGGCTAAACGTCTTCCGCGACTACAATTTCCGCATGAGCCTCTTTGCCCGCGAGGAAGCGCAGCACCGCGAATCCGTGCGCCCGCTTGCCGCGCGGATGCGGCCCCGTTCGCTGGACGACGTCGTCGGCCAGCAGCACCTGCTCGCGCCGGGCCGGCTGCTGCGACGGATGCTCGACGCCGACCGCATCTCGTCCGTCGTCTTCTACGGCCCGCCCGGCACCGGCAAGACCACGCTCGCGGAACTCATCGCGCAACAGACCCGGCGGAAGTTCGTCGCCGTCAACGCCGCCGCCTCGGGCGTGAAGGAGCTGCGCGAGCTGCTCGATGACGCACGGGCCGGCGTCGAAACGGGCGGCCGGCCCACGGTGCTGTTCATCGACGAGCTGCACCACTTCAACAAAACGCAGCAGAACGTGCTGCTGCCCGACGTGGAAAGCGGCATCGTCTCCCTGGTCGCCGCCACCACGGCGAACCCTTTCTTCGCGCTCATCGCACCGCTCTTGTCGCGCAGCCAGATCTTCGAGCTGAAGTCGCTCGACACCACCGACGTGCGCGTGCTCCTCGAACGCGCGCTGAGCGACGTCGAGCGCGGCCTCGGATCGTGTCGCGTCACTGCCGCGGATGAAGCGCTGGACTTCCTCGCCGAACGCAGCGACGGCGATGCGCGGCGGGCGCTCAACGCGCTGGAAGTCGGCGTCCTCTCACTGCCGCCGGAGCAGAAAACCTTCACCCTCGCCGATGCGGAGGAATCGCTCGGCAAAAAAGCGATCCGCTACGACAACCAGGGGGACGAGCACTACGACGTCGCCAGCGCGTTCATCAAGAGCATCCGCGGCAGCGATCCCGATGCGGCGATTTACTGGCTCGCCCGCATGCTCGAAGCCGGCGAAGACCCGCGATTCATCGCCCGGCGGATGGTGATCGCCGCGGCGGAGGACATCGGCAACGCCGACCCGCAGGCGCTCGTGATCGCCCAATCCGCGGCCAGTGCAGTGGAGTTCATCGGCCTGCCGGAAGGCCGCATTCCGCTGGCGCAGGCAGTGGCGTATCTTGCGCTCGCGCCGAAATCGAACGCAGCGATCCTCGCCATCGATGCCGCACAGGAAGACGTCCGCGAACACCGCCTGGTGCCGGTGCCGCAGCACCTTCGAGATCGCCACTACGCCGGCGCCGCACGCTTGGGCCACGGCGAAGGCTACCAATACCCGCACGACGCGGCGGAGGGCTGGATCGACCAGGATTACTTGGGTGTCGACAAAGAATACTATCAACCGGTCGCCAGAGGCTTCGAAGCCGAGCTGCAACGACGACTTGCGGAATGGCGCGCCAGGAGAGACCAAAAGCCTGAAGAGAAGAGTTAACCGCGGAAAACACGAAAAGCACAGACAAGCCGACGTGGGCTTTTCGTGTCGTCCGTGTATTCCGTGGTTTCTGTCTTTGCCCGTGGTTACTGCTTCTTCTTCGCGGTTCCCGGGCGTTGCTTCACATAGTCGGGGACGGCGATGCGCGGGCCTTCGACGTTGGTGAAGGTCCACTCCGGCCACACGGGCGATTCCTCGCGGACTTCGTGGTACTTCGCGAGGAGTAACGCCTTCATCTCGGCAAGCTTCGCGGGTTCTTGCTCGGAGAGCTCCGTCGTTTCGGCAATGTCGAGTCGCAGGTTATAGAGTGAAAACTTGGCCGGCTCGGCGGTTTTGAAGGTCTGTTCGTCCTCGGCAGTGATGTCGTTCGGTTTTGACGTGAGCGACTTGTCGAGTGTCGCCAGGATCTTCCAATCGCCGGACCGCAGGGCCACCTTCGCCTCGCTACTGGCACGCAAGAAGTGCCAGTACAACGGCGTCTTGCGTGTCACCGTGCCGCCGCTGAGCACCGGCAGGAAGCTGGCGCCATCCAGCGCCCGGTCGCGTGGTGCGTCAATGCCGACGAGCTCGCAGATTGTGGGCAGAAAATCGACGCCGCACACCGGCTCGTTGCTTTCGCTGCCGGAGGCCACACGGCCGGGCCAGCGGACGATTCCCGGCACGCGGATGCCCCCTTCGTACAGCGAACCCTTCTTGTCGCGCAGCGGGCCGGCCGAGCCGTGCGGATGCTGGTTGGTGATGGCGGGGCCGTTGTCGCTGGTGAACATGACGAACGTGGTGTCGCGGAGTTTCTGTTCGTCGAGCGTGCGCATCAGCCGGCCGAAGGCGTCGTCCATCTGCGTGATGTTCGCGTGATGAGCCGTGTAACTGGGATCTTCGTGGGGATAGAGCTTCGCGTACTTCTCATCCGAAGCGATCGGCTCGTGCGGCTCGTGGAAGCAGACGTAGAGGAAGAACGGTTTTGACCGATCGCGGAGCGTTGTGAGCCAGCGAATGGCCTCGTCGGCGACGAGGTGGGCCGAATAACCTTCCAGTTTGCCGGCCGGCTGGCCGTTGCGGACGAAGTTGTCGGGGTTTTTGTGGCTGGGGAGCGCGTTGTTCTGCGTGGAGAACCAGTGGCCAAAGCCGTGATCGACCGGCTGCGGCTGCGTCGGCTTGTTGAATTCGCCGTTCATGTGCCATTTGCCGACGTGACACGTGGCATAGCCGGCGCGCTGCAGCAGCGTGGCGATGGTGACCTCGCTGCGGCGGACGTGCATGGGGGAGTCCATGGGAATCCAGTTGCGCACCCCGACGCGCGACGGCGTGCGGCCGGTCATCAGCGCGGTCCGCGACGGCGAGCAGTTCGCATGTCCCGCGTAACAGCTCGTCAACCGCAGCCCGTCCTTGGCGAACTGGTCGAGGTACGGCGAGCGAATCTCTTTGTTGCCATAGCACGCCAGGTCGCCGTAACCGAGGTCATCGGCGAGCACCAGGACAATATTGGGGTGCTCCGCAGCGGGGAGGGGGACCGTCAGCAGCCCTATTAGCATGACTGAGAACCAGCGCGAGGGCATGGCAACGCTCCGTTAAGGATGGATGCTCGCAGCATCCTACGGAACCGCCGCAGGCTCAACCATAGTACTCGTCATATTCAGCATGGCTCCCAATCCAGATCCGTTGGATTCCGCCGGGAGCATCGATGCCAATCGCGCGGTAATGCAGGCCGACTCGAACCGACCACAATTCTTCCAGACGCTTGAGCTGCAGCGATGGATGCCGCGGGTCAGCTTTCAGCAGTTCGTAACTCTTGTCTGCCAGCAGCCGAACTTTCTTGGGCAGCTTGCGATAGAGCTTCCAGAAATCGGACGACGTGAAGTGCTTCAAAGCTGACGGGCCTTGCCTTGGGCGAGTTCTTTTTTGGACTTTGCAATCAGCTTGTCGAACTTCCCCGCCTTGAAGTCATCCTGCATCTGCTCGTCCCAACGTTCCTGATCCAGTTCGAGCAACCACTCGCGCAGCTCCACGAACGCCTCGCGCGGCAACTTGCGGATGCGCATTTCCAGCTCTTGCACGTCACTCATGACAACCAGGGCCGTTGTCCGCGCGGGACGATGTGCAAATCCAACCAACTGCTGACCATCGATCACAGGTCGTCGTCGCCGGACAAAGCTGCGATTCATCCTACACGGCAGGTGGCCAGGCTGCTACACCGCCTCACGGTGCATACTTCATCAGAATCTCCGCGGCGGCGACGTCCTGAATGAGCGACGTGCCGTGTTCGGCGATGTCGGCGCCGAGCTTCGTCTGATGGCGGAAGTAGCGGTCGCTGGGGCGCTTGCCGCTGAGTTGCATCCTTAAGCGCTGGCACAGGCCGTCGCCGGCGCGGCGGATGGTGTCGTCGGTTTGCTGGCCGGCGTAGAGCGCCGTGCACAGGATCACCACCGCAGTCTGCACGCGCTGGGAAAGTTCGGCCATCCGGCACTGCCGGTCGGGCAGTTTCAGTTGATACTTGCGGAGAGCGGCGGAGATTTCGTCGGCCGAGCGGTGCAGGAAATCGGTGGCGTACTCGGCGTGGGCTTTCAGTTCGGCGGGCATTACGGGGACGTCGGGCTTGGCCCACACGGCGAATTTGCGGCCGAGCCACCATTTACTGTAAGTCCCTAGAGGCTTGCGGAGCGCCCACAGGTGCGCGGGGTTCGTCATGCTGGGATTGCGGATGCCCGCGGCCTGCAGCGCCTTGCCGATCGGCTCGAAGAACGTGCGGCCGTGCTGCTTCACCAGCGACTTGAAGAACGCCATGTTGAGCATCTCGCCTTCGCCTTCGTAGATGCAGGGGGCGAGGAAATCGTGCACGTTGTCGCCGAAGAGATGTCCCTTGAGGAAGCTGCGGCCGCCGTGCGTTTTCATCAACAGCTCGATGGTGGCTTCCTTCTGGGCTTCGCTGGCGAACACTTTGGCGACGATGCACTCCAGCTCACTGCGGTAGCCCTGGTCGAGCAACCGCGCACACCACTGCGTGAGGGCGTCGCAGGCGACAATCGAGCCGGCCAGGTGGGCGATGCGGCGCTGCACCAGCTCGCGGGTCGCAATCGCGGCTCCATACGTTTTGCGAAACTTCGCCCAGGGGAGGATGTCGGCGAGCATCAGCCGCATCGATCCCGCCGCGGTCGCACACAGCGCCACGCGGCCGCGGTTGAGGCCGTGGTAAGCGATCGTCAGCCCGTCCCCCGCCGTGGGAATCAGTCGGTTGGCCGCAGGCACCCGTAGCCCTTTGAACACAATGCCGTAGTTGTGCGCGCGTTTGAGCGCGTACAGCGCGTACTTCTTCAGTTGGAACTGCTCGGTCTCGGTGGGCGGGAGCTCGGCGACGAGGACCGAGGGCTTGTCGTCGATCAGGCACACAATGCCGATCATCCGCCCCGGCAGCACGTTGGTGATGAACAGCTTCTCCCCGGTGATGACGTATTCGTCCCCTTCCCTGACGGCCACCGTGCGCAACGCGGTGAGGTCGGAGCCGGCACACGGTTCGGTGAGGGCGAACGCCGACAGCCGCTGGCCGGACGCCAGCAGCGGCAGCAGCCGTTTTTTCTGTTCGGTGCTGCCAAACGTGGTGATGGGATCCACGGCGCCGATGCAGCCGTGCACGGAGGCGAGCCCGGCGATGGTGGGATCGACCGTTGCCATGCGGGTGAGGAAGCTGGCGAACTGCGAGAACGAGGCGCCGGTGCCGCCATATTCTTTGTCGATCAGCAGGCCCCAATAGCCGACTTTCCCGAGGTCGTCGAGCACCTGGGGTGCGATTTTCTGTTGCTCGTCGAGCAGCGTGCCGTTCGTGCGGTGCGCGAGCGCGCACTCCAGCGAGCGGCGCATGACGTCGGTGGCGGCGGCCGATTCTTCGCTGGAGAACGAATTGGAGTCGAACTCGCGCGCGGCATCGTCGGCGTCCCACACGGCCCGGTGCACCGGGCTGTGCGACGTCTGATACTTGGCGCCGAACAGGTCGTCGACCCGCTCGTCGGCGGCGTCGACCGCCCCCATGCGGTTGACTTCCTCGGCCGATTTCCCGCCCAATTGCAGCGCCTCGGCGGCGAAGCTCTCGGGGGTTGAAGGGCTGCCAGACGGTTTGGGCGGCGTGGCGGTGGACATGAATGGGTTCTCCGTAACCGGGATCGCAAATCCGCGGTGAGCCGCGACGCGCAGTCTTTGGAACGGAGCGCGCCGCGTGGCGACGCGCTCCGTTCCGCAACGCCTCCACGTCGCGGCTAACCGGCGGTGTCGTTCATGAAATTCCTCAAGCGACGTCAGTCGCTATCTGCTGGCGCCCACCAATTCCGGGCGTTTGGCGCCGTAGAGTGTCTGGCCCTGTTCGGAAAGTTCCTTAATTAGCGCGCATGGATCGAAACGGCGCCCACAGTGGTCGGCCAACCGCTGCAGGGCGGTGCTGCAATTCTTCACGCCCCAGTCGTCGATGGTCTGCATCGGCCCCCCGCGGAACGGAGCGTAGCCGGTTCCCAGCACCATGCCGAGATCAATCATCCACGGCTCGCTGACAATCTGCTCGGCCAGGCATTGGGCGGCCTCGTTGAGCAGCCGGAACACCAGCCGCTGCTGCAGGCCGGTCAGCTCATCCGTGCCGATGTGCAGCGAGGCGATGTGTGGCGGCGAACCGGGATGCGGAGTGGGCAACGGCTTCTGCTTGCGGCCGTTCTTGTAGCGATAGAAGCCCATTCCCGATTTTTTGCCGAGCAATCGCGCCTGGCACATCTCCTGAAGCCGTGCCGGAGTAGGGCTTTCCTCCGGCGAAAATACCGAGAGCGTGCCGGCGACGTCCGCGGCAACGTCGATGCCCACGGAGTCAAGCAGTTCGAGCGGCCCCATCGGCATGCCGAACCGCACCGCCGCGCGATCGACGTCCGCCACGTCGGCTCCTTCGCACACCAGCCGCACGGCTTCGTCGAAGTACGGCGACAGCACGCGATTAACCAGGAACCCAGGCCGCTCGGCCACGACCAGCGGCGCCTTGCCTAACTGCCGAACCAAGGCAACAAGGGTCGCGATGGTGCGTTCGCTCGCGCCGGGGGTGCGCACGACCTCCACCAGCGGCAGCTTGTGCACCGGGTTGAAGAAGTGCAGGCCGGCGACCCGTTCGGGGCGCTGCGTCACCGCCGCACACTCGCTGATGGAGAGCGCCGACGTGTTCGACGCAATGATCGCGTCGGGCCTCAGTACGCGGTCCAGCTCGCGGAACACGTCCTGTTTGACGGCGAGGCGCTCCACCACGGCTTCAATGGCGAGGTCGGCGACGGCCAGCGCCTCCCATTGCGTGACGCCGATGATCGAATTGCGGCGAATGGCGGCTTCTTCCTTGCCGATCGCGCCTGCTTTCACGGCGTCGCGGAACAGCTTGTCGATTTTTTCGAGGCCCGCATCGATGTAGCGCTGCTCCAGATCCTTGAGGATCACGCGAAAGCCGCTGAATGCCACCGCCTGGGCGATTCCAGCGCCCATCGTGCCGGCTCCGATCACGGCGATGGTCTGGATCGGCTGCGGCGCGATGGTGGAATCGGCGACCCACGTGGAGGGCTTGCGGGAGCGCTCGCGGAGGAAGAACAGCTTCCGCAGATTCTTGGAGACGTTCGTCGGCGCGACCCGGCAGAATTGCTCGCGCTCGACTTGCAGGCCGCGCTCGAGGCCGTATTTCAGCCCCGCTTCCACGGCGGCAATGGCGGCCTGCGGCGCGGGATACTGCGAAAACTTCCGCGTGACCAGCTTGCGTGCCGTGTTGATGACAAACTGCTGCCCCAATCGCGTGCGGTCGAGCAGCCACGGCACCACGCCGGTCTTGGGGCGCGACACCGGCTGGCCAGCGAGCCGGTCGGCGACGAACGATTGCAGCCCGGCTTCCAGCTTGTCTTTGGGGAACACGGCGTCGACCAGCCCCCGCTTGAGCGCCTTGGCGCCGTTGAGCTGCCGGCCTTCGAGAATCAGCGGCAAGGCGGAACTCACGCCGATCAGCCGCGGCAAGCGCTGCGTGCCTCCCCAACCGGGAATGAGTCCCAACATCGTTTCGGGCAGGCCGAGCTTGGTGGCGGAGTCATCGGTGGCAACGCGGTAGGTGCACGCCAACGCGAGTTCCAATCCGCCACCCAGGCACGTTCCTTCGATGACGGCGAGCGTGGGGACCGAGAGTTTCGACAGCCGGTCGAACAACTGCTGGCCGGCCTCGATGACCAGGCCGATTTCCGCGGCCGTGGTCAACTGCTCCAATTGGTTCAGGTCTGCGCCGGCGAAGAAGCAGCCGGACTTGCGGCTGCGGAGCACGACAAACTTGAGGCCCGGATCGGACTGCCAGCTTTCGACCAATGCGTGCAACTCGCGCAACAACGACTCGTCGAGAACGTTGACCGGCTTCCCCGGCATGTCGCACCACGCGGTAACAATGCCCGTCGCGGCGTCACGCTCGATGTGGAAGTTGCGGTAGTCGTTCATTCATTGGTCCTGGGGAAGCCCACGGGCTGCGATCCGTGGGAATATGTGATTGACACGTCGCTCTGGATTGCCCATGGGATCGGGGTACCCAGTCCGCTGGGTCGCCGTGGGCTTCGTCACCACTCACTCCGTCAACTCCGTTTCCACCCACATGGCCATGCCCTGGCCGCCGCCGACGCACAGCGATGCGATGCCGCGGCGAAGCTGTTTGTCGCGCAGCGCTCGAATCAGCGTCAAGACCAGCCGGGCGCCGCTGGCACCGACGGGGTGTCCCAGCGCAATGGCGCCGCCGTTCACATTGAGCCGCTCCGGGTCGATCTCCCCCAGGGCCTCCGAGCGACTCAGCTCCCGCGCGCAGAAAGTCTTCGAGGCCATCGCCCGCTGACAGGCCATGACCTGCGCCGCGAACGCTTCGTTGATCTCGAACAAGTCGAAATCGGACAACGATCGCCCGGTCGCCTGCAGCAACTGGTGCATGGCGAACACGGGGCCGAGACCCATCCGCCGCGGATCGCAACCGGCCGCCGACGAGGCGCGGACGTAGCCCAAAGGCTTCAGTCCCTGGGCCTGGGCCTGTCGGGCGGACATCAGCACCAGCGCCACGGCGCCGTCGGTGATGGGGCAACTATTGCCGGGCGTGACGCTGCCCGTCTTCGGCTCAAAATACGGCTTCAGTTTCGCGAGGGCGGCGAGCGACTGGTTCTCGCGCGGACCGACGTCTTTGGAAACCGCCTCGGTGGCGCCTTCGACCGGCAAGGGGACGACTTCTCCTTTGAAGAAGCAGTGGCCCCAGGCGGCCACGGCGCGCTGATGGCTGCGGAGCGCGAACTCGTCCTGCTCGGTGCGCGTGATGGCGAATTCACGGGACAGAATCTCCGCCGTCTGCCCCATGTTCAATCCGCACGTGGGGTCGGTGAGGCCGAGTTCCAACCCTGGGATGGGACGCAAGAAGCCGAACCGAAAGCCGGAGAGTTTCGACAGCCTTGCGAAGCCTTTGGCCTTGCTAAGGGCGAGCAGCCAATCTTTGACTCGTGCGTCCCACAGCAACGGAACTTGCGACATCGATTCCGCCCCACCAGCGACGACCGTTTGGGCACGGCCTTCGCGGATGGCCTGCCATGCCGTCGCGATGGCTTCCATGCCCGACGCGCAGTTGCGGTTCACCGTGTGAGCGGGCTTGCTCCAGGGAATGCCGGCCCGCAAGGCGATCACGCGGGAGACGTTGGAGGCTTCGGGCGGGCTGGCCACGTTGCCGAAGACGACTTCATCCACGCTCGCCGCGGGAAGCTGGGCCTTTTCGAGCGCCCCGACGACGGCGACGCGTCCGAGTTCGTCGGCGGGCACGTGCATCAACGCCGTGAAC